>Ga0315902_10000957_pt1 | contig 47370 bp, 68 predicted proteins | sample LakEriMetagenome_9_FD_203523 | JGI IMG/M metagenome (GOLD analysis project Ga0315902, IMG submission 203523) | Freshwater fungal communities from buoy surface, Lake Erie, Ohio, United States - Buoy 12 MA117 | ecosystem: Environmental > Aquatic > Freshwater > Lake > Lake biofilm | place: USA...
TCATTTTTTATTTTTTTAAATTTTTTTTCAAAAATAGTTGCACCTATTAAGCCACCGCCAGTATAAAGCAATGAACTTAATAAACTAACTAAATTTTCGTCTAAACTTTTATCAAAATGTAGCTTCATAAATACGGAATAAGCGATTAAAAAACCAGCCTCTGTTATCATTAAAAAACCAATTAATCTTTTACTCGAAACAGTGCCTTTTGGGCTTAAAAAAGTTAATTTAAATAATTTGTAAAATTTTAACAATAGCTTTAACATTTTTTATTGTCAATTAAAATATTTTTCATTTTATTTTTAATTAAGCAGTATAACTTCCATTTGCTGTAAATCTAATTACAGTATCACTACCGACCGTTGTTACGGTTGGCGATCCAGTTACAGTGCCAGTATAATTTGCTGTCGGCAATCTAATAATGGCGACACCAGAACCGCCACTTAAACCAGTTTGAGTTCCCGGGCCAGCTCCACCACCGCCTCCGCCTAATCCATTTGTTCCAGCTTGAGCGGCAGTTCCTGATTGACCTCCATTTCCACCTCCACTGGATCCAACTCCAGCAGTTCCATTTACTGTTACACCACCACCACCACCGCCACCATAACTAATATTAGAACCAGTTATATCACTAGTAATGCCAATTCCACCATAACCACCGTATTGATTAGTTCCAGAATGTCCTATGCCACCAGCTCCACCACCACCTCCACCAGCTGAATTTGCATTAATATCACTACCAATATTCCAAGTAGTGCCAGCCCCACCAGCAAAACCTTGTCCGCTAATAATTGGTTGAGAACCTGCCGACCAAAGCCTAGAAGTGACATTTGTAGTCGTGCCACCACCACCACCGCCAGTCGCTCCTCTTGTTGCTGGCCCAGCATCCCTACCACTACCACCGCCTCCGCCAATTGCAGTTAAACCTAAGCCAATTGTGCTTACGCCAACCGAACCTCCAATAGATCCAGTAGACCCCGCGCCACCACCACCAATTGTAAATGAATATACTGTGCCCACTGTCAAAGTAGTTTTGCCAGTTAATACTCCGCCACCACCTCCGCCACCGCCACCATTAATTCCGCTACCACCGCCTCCGCCAACTAGTAAATATGAAGCATTAACTTTGCCTGCATTTGGACTAGATGCAACAGTAACTCTTCCTTTGCTATCAACAGTAATTGTAGCATTAGTATAAGTTCCAGCAGTAACTCCACTATTAGCAAGAGTTGTTGTAATTGCAGTTTTGCCTGAACCAGCAACATCTCCACTTAATGTAATTGTTTGGTTTGCAGTTAAATAAGTTGAGTTATCATAACTTATTACAGTTCCGTTAGCCTTGACAAAACCAGTTCCACTTAATAAAGGTTGACCTCCCAAACCAGCAAGTGTGTAATTAGGTATATTTAAAACATTAGAAACAAAACTAGATGCCCCACTATTTCCAGTTGTGGTTAAACTAATTGCATTTTGTTTATTATTAAAAATGTTCCAATCAACACTAGATAAAAAACCGTTTGTTGTAGTATTAGATTGATTAATACTAAAAAGACCAGTAGTATTATTGTAACTTAATGGACTTGTTGCAGATAAGCTTGATAATGTTAAATAATTAGCAGTCCAGTTAACCCAATTTGTGCCGTTGTATTGTAATAATTGATTTGTAGTTGGAGATGTAATTGTTACATCGCTTAACAAATTTAATGAATAATCACCTTCAGTTGCTACTACTGCGCCAGTTCTACCAAAAACCGAAGTGACAGTTCCACCAGTTAAATCACTCCAATTAGCAGTTAATGTTGTGCCATCTTGCTTTGTTAATGTAATGGTTTTTGTTGATGTCCCAGTGACCGATAATGCAGTAGGACTTCTATTGTATGCAGTATTAAAAGTGTTCCAATCTGTATTAGATAAAGCTCCAGACAGTAAAGAAGTTGCAGTTTGTATGCCAATAGATATTGCAGAACTACCATTAAAAGAACCACCAGTTAATGGCGATGCTATCGTTAAAGCATTTGGTGTATTAGCTGTAATTGTAATATTAGCTGAACCATTGAAAGCAACTCCATTAATATTTCTAAAAGTTTGTAAAGTAGTTGCAGTAGTAGAATTACCGCTTAATTCACCAGTTATTGTTCCAGCACTAAAATTACCGCTTGCATCTCTACTTACTATTGCATTGGCTGTATTTAAATTTGTTGCAGTTGTTGCCGAGTTATTTACTTTACCAACAGCTGTAATTGTATTTAATTTACCATTGGCAATAGAGCCAGCTAGCATTGCATTTGTAACCGTTGCGGTATCGCCAGTAGTGATAATAGTTCCATCAACATTTGGCAAAGAATAAGTTCTAGTTGTTGCTGTTGCTATATTAGATAGTTGAAATTGTGCTTTTTTAGTATTATCTAAATCATTTTGAAAAAATGTTGTATCGTCAGTAAAAGTTTTATTTGTTAATGTTTGTGTATTGGTTAATGTAACTCCATCAGTAATACCATAACCACTAATAGTTGTTGGTTTGCTTGCAATACTACTAAATAAAGGTGCGATTGTAACGGCTGTTCCAGTGTTTGTAATTCTACCTTTTGCATCAATAGTTAATGGGTTTATTGTAGTTGCATTTTGATATGTTCCAGCAACAACACCACTATTAGCTAACATATTACCACTAACCGTGCCTGTGTCACCACTCCCAATTAAATTGCCACTTGTAGTAGGTAAAGTAAAAGTAGTAGTTCCAGCCACTGCAGGGGCTTGTAAAGTAGCTGTGCCACTTGTTGCACCAGCAAACTGAACACTAACAAGTCCAGTCAATGCTTGATTGCCACTTGCTCTATTTAAAGCAATTGCAGTTGTGCCAACATAAACAGTTGATGCACCTAAAACACCACTAGGTATAGTGCCAGTTAATTTATTAGCACCTAAACTTGTAATCCAAGTAGGGTCTGCATAAGCACCACTTGTTGTAATATATCTGTTATCTAAATCAATACTTGAAAAACTTGTGATATGCCCAAAATCGTCAAGGTTTGCAGATTGTATAACATTTCCGCCAGTATTTACTATATTAATTTGTGTTGAAGTATCCCCGTGAGAAATGGCTCTATTCATAGACAAATCACCTCCACCAGTTAAGCCATTTGAACCAGTTATTAATATTGTTTTATCGGCTTTTGCAACATTTATATCATCTAAATTTACTTTATATAACAAATCCCAAGTTGTGCCATTACTTATATAAACACCTGCATATTTTCTGTTAATTAAGTAGATGCCAGTAGTATTATTGACAAACCATTTTTCGTTAGTTTGTTGTGAAGCTGGCGGTAAATCAGCATAAGTATTTACACTTGACGGTTTATCCCCGCCTTGAAAAAAAGATATTAGTTCTAATAATTCTTTTCTTGTTACTGGCTCTCTATCAAATTGAGTAATCATACATTATATTCGGTAATAATTAATGGAATGTTAGTCAAATTATCAGTATTTTCTAATGTTATTATTGCTTTTTTAGTTAAACCATCAAAAGTCAAAATTCTTCCGCTAATAGATACTTGATTTGTTGCTAAACTAGTAAATTGAGGGTAAAGTTCAAAAGGAGAAATGTTGCCATTTACATATTCTGCATAAATTTTTATTCTATTGCCGTTCCAGTTAGAAATAATATTATCTATTAATTGAAATAAATATTTACCACTTGGCAATTCCCATAAACCATTAACTGTTGTTACAACAGGAGTGCCTGATATAATTTGTAAATTTATGTTATCTTGAACTGCCGACAAAACAACAGTTGCTTCAAGGACAGTATTGCTAACGGCTTCAAAAATTTTAGTGCCATTAAAAATATCATTATTATTTACATAATCAACAACATCAAGTCCAGTAATATTTATTTTGCAATAAGTATTAAGTGCAATAAGATGATCGCACTCTATTTGTAAAGTTAAAATTTTACCTTCGGTTTTATACTTTACTACCGCTCCATTAATAACTCTATTGTTTGTAAGTGTAGTTGATAGCATATTTAATAATTTACAATAATGTTATTAATATCTTCAATGGTTGTTGCATTTATAACTAATTTTTTAAAATTAGTTTCTTTTTCATATATCGCTTCTAAATGCTCTTTAAGAAATTTGCAAAATTCAGCAGCTTTTATTTTATCAAAATATACCCAAGTTACATCATCAGCAAGTCGCCACTTAAATTTAAATTCATCATCACGGCAAGCTTCCGCATAGCAGACACTACTTGACTGTGTAATATCTATTGAGCAGGGAAACAATTTGCCGTCAAACTCAATATTTTCGTTTAATGCTTCATATTTTTTTGTTTTTATTTCGGTAAACTTAACTGTTTTAGCAATTTCCATAGCAATTTCCATTTCATAAATCATTAATTGTTCTTTAGAAAAAGACGGTTTAACAATAGAAAAATTCCATTTATCAATATAAACCCCTTCGCCGTCATTGCGCAAAGTGTAATCTACACCATTTTTGCCAGTTAAATTATTTTGTTTTAAATAATTTTGTATTAAACTTTCCATTAGTAATTTACAATTATATTGTTAATATCGTCAATAGTTGTGGCATTATTTAAAGCTATAATAAAAGCAGTTTCTTTTTGATAAGCATTAGAACTATCATTTAAAAAAGCAGTTGCCAAACCAGTTGCTTTTGTAGTATCTAAACTAACCCAAGTTATATCATCAGCAAGTCGCCATTCAATAGGGAATGTGCCTAAATTAAATCTAGTGCAAAATAAAGTTCTAGCATTTTCTGTGCCTTTATAAACTTTACCATCAAAAGTAATGTTTATGTTTAAAGCCTCATCTCTTTTTGCTTTTATTTCGGCAAGTTTAGATTGTTTGGCTTTTTCAAAAAGATAAGCTGTTATTTGTTGCTCGGTTGCAGGTTGCCAACCAATAAAGCTAGTGCCTACTTCATTTTCGTTTTGAAACTCGATAATTCTAGAGTTGTCAGGAGATTTTAAATAAATTTTCATAGTAGTAGTTATTATAAGTTATTATCAATATAGCCAAAAGTATGCAATGTAGCATTACTTACAGGTGCTGTAAAATTAAAAGATACATCAACTTGTCCTAGATTATTTGTTGACACAAAATTTACAATACTATTACTAGTATATCCATTTGTTGCAAAACCATGTCCTATAAAAGCAATACTTGTTCCAGTTGCTCTAAAATAAATATTAACACTAGTTACACCAGTTCCAGTGTATGCAATAGAACTTCTAACCATAGCAATAATGTTATTTTGTTTTGGGACACTTAATGTATAAGTAGAATAAACACCGCTAGTAGGGGTTGGGCTAGCATCTAATATTTCAGGGAAGTAAAAATAATTATCTACTTGTTTAAAAGCAATAATATTACCACTGCTATTTGTTAAAATCGATCCAATATACTTAAGTTTTGTAAAACCACTCGGTAAAGTAGGTGATGTAGCACTTGCAGAAAATAAAAAGTCGCTTGCTTGTGTTGTAGGGTTGTATATAGTATAGCAATAATACCAAGTAGAATTTGCTTTTGTGCCAGTATCTAAACCGCCTTGATTAGTGCCAGCAGTCCAGTTAGCATCAAGTCTTTTTGTCATTGCAGGCACATAGGCTTGCCCAGAAAAATCACTAAAAACAAAATTACCACCAGAAAAATCTATATCGTTATTGGGGTCGCTTGTATTGTTGGCAATAGTTATTTTTTGTGGTAAATAAGATATACCTTGAATTGCGTTTGTGGCAGGATTAACATTTTCTACTTTAATAAAGTTAGTGCCATCATATCTAAAAACAACATCACGAGTAGTTAAAATATCACCAGTTGCAACATCAGTTCCATCGGCTTTTTTAAGATTTTTCACACCAGCACTATTGACATTGACTGTTGAAGCTCCACTATTGGCATTGCCAGCACGAAAGCGAATAATCATTCCATTAAAATAACCTTCGCCAGCTCCACTTGATACAGGAGACTTAAAAGGCGAAACTGGGCTTAATACATAAGCATTGGCAGTCCCGCTATCAGTAAAGAATTGACCTCCACTAGAATATCTTGCAGAACCAATACCAAGTTGTTCTAAATTAGAAGTAGATGGAGTTTGACCAGAGCTAATAACAAAATTATCAACATCGGCAAGCTGGTTCCATTCGCTAGCCCCTACTGTGTTGCCATCTATTTTTGATGTGTTAAAATCAGACATAGTTTTTTAAATTAAAATTATAAAGCATTAGAATACCTAAAAAATAATTGAGTATTTGCTGGTTTAAGCTTGTTAAACAAGCAATCTAAAATTGCTGGTTGTTGAGATGTTAAAGTAAAGGGAAATGTTAAAGCAAAACCATTCGGCTGTATAGAGCTTGGCAATGTAATAACAATTGTAAATGGTGCAGAGGCTTCACTAATTAACAAAAAAGGAAGTGTCAATGGGAATGTTGATGTTGAAACTCCATTAGATACTTCAATATTATAACCAAGAATAGATGCAACATTTTTAAATTGTTTTTCGGTTGTAGCATTAATACCAGCAAGTTTTAACAAAACATTTAATCTTCTTTGTTCTATCGTTGAAGCTACTGGAATGCAATTGTCAGGGATACCTACGAACCGTTCCCACTCTTCAATCATTTTAGTTGTTGTTTTTGGGTTGTATTCGTTATAAACTTCGTTTATTTTACTTCTAAAATTTAACCATTCACTAGCCAAGCCTAGCAATATTTTTCTTAATGTTGAGCCTTCCCTATTTTTAGCTTCGTGCAGGTTATCATCTCTTAAATATTGTGCTAAAATATCGGCTTGTTGTGTTTGTGTTCTTTCTTTAAGCATTATGGATAAGTTATAGTTCCTAGGGTTGCTAATTGTGAATCGCTAACTACTGTTGTGCTTGATGGTGCCGATAATGTAAAAGTTGGCGAGTTGCCGTCTTCATCAATAACACCATAAATTAAAGCATTAATTTCGTTTAATGTAATATCACCGCCGACATTGATTGACGGACTTTTAAAATAATCGGTAAGGGTTGTTGTAATTGCAGTTTTCATAGCCACAGTGTTGGGGCTTAATGTTGCGAATGTTATTGCAATTGGCACGGCATTTGGTGCAGATACTACAACATAATTATCGGGAGTATTTGCAGGTTTAATTCCGTTATCAACATCAATGATTGCATTTTTAACAGCATTTACTTGTGAGGCTGTTGGGATTATATTTGTATCATTATCACGAGTAAAGTAAATAGTTACATAACCAGCAGATGGTGTTGCAGTTTGAACCCAAACCCTAGTAATACCAGCAATTCTTTCTTTTATAAATACTGGCAATCCAGAAGCTGTAAAAGGTGCAGTAAAATTAGAACATCTTTCATTTAATCTACTTCTTAACTCATCATCTGTTTCGGCATCTAAACCAAGTGCCAAGCCATCATAACTTAAATAGCAACTATCATTGACATCGACTATTGGACTGATTAAAGATAATTGTGAACCGCCAGCAGAATTGCCATTTACTCCATAATCAAGGGCTTTTATAAAAACAAATGCAGAAGTAAAACTTGCAGTTATTGTGCCAGTGGCAGGACTTGCAGGTGATCCGCTTATTGTATAAGTAAATTGAGTGTTTGAAATAACATTAATTGTTGCAGTAATATTATATTCGCTTTGAGAAGCTCCAGCGATGGTAACAGATACACCAGTTGCTAAATTATGATTAGCGGTAGTTGTTGCCGTTGCAGTGCTTCCACTTCTAGTTAATGTTGTTATACCTATTGTTTGAGCTGATATTGTTGCACTCGCTTGTGTTTCATATTGTGTGCCGTCGGCTTTTTGAATTGCTGTTGCATTAGGAATTGTTGTTGAAGCAACCCCAGTAAAGACAACATAACCTTCGGCTTTTACTGGATCTTTTCTAGTAATACCAAACCAAGAAGCCCATAATTCTAAATACTCATCGGTTGCAGTTTGTGGGAACAGTTGTTTTAAAACTTCTTTTACATTATCGTTATTCTCATCAAAACCAGCCGACATTGACTTAACCAAACCAAGAGCAAAAGAATTTCTAATATTAGGATCTATTTGCTTTGATGCATCGAGCTGTCCTGCATTTACGGCAAGAATTAAGGCATTTGTAAGTCTTTCTTGAATTTGTGATATTGTTGAGAACTCAATTGCCATTTATAAATTTAAAAAAAGATTATAATATTTACTATTGACTTGCAATTTATTTATTAAATCTACTTCAATATTAACTTTTGTATCTTGCTTACTGGCTTTAACATTTATTTTACTAATTATGCTATCGTCAATCATCCATTTTAAGCCGTCTTTTACTGATGTTTCAATCATTGTTAGATTAGATTGAGTTTGTTTGGCTTGTGTTGTATATAGCCACAGTAAAGAGCCTACTTCGTAGCCAGCAACACGATTAAAAGCATTGGTAAAGTGCCCTCTTCTTAATGTTGGTTCGCTTACTTTGTCGCTTCTTCTTTCACAAAAAACAGACATATAAAGGGCAGTGTCTAGACTGTCGGTTTTGGCAATATCGCCGTTTTCAATATCTAGATCCCAATAATCTTTTTTTTGTGTGAGTTTAAAATCTATTGCCATTTTTATTTTAAAAGTTTATACTACTAAGATAAAATATTCTATTAAAATAGCATTAAAAAAAACTATGATTATAAAAGGCTATATCACAAAAACTGATGGCACTTATGCTACGGTTGTTTCAATGTATAACGAAGTCTACGACGATGTATTGTTGCTATATCCTTACGGCTCGCAATCAAAAGTTAAGCCGACAGATACGGCACTTGTTTTATTGTTTGGTTGCAATGGTAGTAAAACAAATCTATTCGGCATACCTTACGAAGTAGCTACACAATCAATTCTTGAAGAGGGCGATAGCGAATTAAAAAACAGAGTTTCTAACAACGGCTTTAAAGCAGGTAATATTAAAAATACTATTGCAGGCGATACTGACTGCGACAAATCTTTTAATGCTTTATCTTACAAAGTAAATAATATTAAAGTTGTAGGCAGTCAACAAGCAACAATTAACAATCCTGCTGGTGGAACGATAGTAGATGCAGAATCAAGAACTGCAATTGCAAGTATAATTACAGCTTTAAAAAATCACGGTTTAATTGCTTAATAAACAATCAAGTCGTCAGCAAAATTATTGCCTAGATTATTTATTTTGCCTACACTAAACGAACCTTGCTCTACAATATCAAGAGTAGTAAATGAACCTTGTAAGCTCTGGCTAAATTGCACTCCTTGTATTAAAAAAGTTCCTTGAATTTTTTTACGATAATCAATAACATCAACAAGAGTGTTCGGTTGCCATAATGTATTGTTGCTAGAATAAAAACCAAGAGTAGTGCAAGTGTATCTTGAGCCCTTGGCTCTTCTAAGTTGTATATTCCACTCGGCAAGGGCTTTTAATGATTTGCTTTCGCTTGCTGTATTTAATGTCAATATTTTTCTTCTAGTTGCTCTAATTTGTGGATCGGTTGCTCTACCTTTTTGTGAAATACCTAGTTTGCTGTGAGTTTTATTGTTGCCTTGTGAATATGCTTCTACAAGATTAAATCTATCTATTGTCGATAATTTTAATCTTGATTTTAGAATGTTTGTATCGGCTGTATAATTATTTATTAGCATATTCTTAACAACATCATCATCTTCTCGAATAATGGTAAGATTGCCGTTTTTATCTATTTTAAGCAATACTTGTAATTTTTTGGCATACTTATCTAAAAAATCAAAAATAGACTGCCCTTGCTCCGTCTTTATCGTTTCGTTTGCTTCTAAATTTAAGATACCAACTTTATTAATTACTTCTATTGAGAAGCCGTTATCTTTTAAAACAAGATTAACCAGTCTTTCAAAATTTCTTTGATTATAAGATTTTTGTATAATGTCTGAATCAATTATATCACAGCCAACATCTCTACCAGATGCTATTTTTGAATCTTCTTCGTCTATATCTAGATCTTCTATAAAGCCAGTAATAATTAAAATTTTATCAATAAAAACCTTTGCTTTTTGTCCCATTTTAATATCGTGTATAACTTCACCTTCCTCGTTAAGTTTTAATGGTGATGTGAATGCAAAAGAAGAAGAGAAGTTTTCCATTGCTGAATTAACGGCAATATCTGTAAAACCTTCATATCTAACTCCATCTACTTCAAGATAAATATTATTACTAAACATTTGTCAAAATCTTTATGTTGCCTTGTATTTGCGAAGTATCGCCAAAATTATTTAACAATCTTATTGTCTCTTTTAATTCTAGCGAACCATATAATTTAAAAATAAGATTGTTTAAGCTAATTGGGTTAATAACATTGTAATTAGCAACATTGGGCAAGCTAATTGCTAATTGTGAAAATATATTAGTAGCTTCAATTTTCATTTGTAGTAAAGCATCTCTTAAATTTTTATCAATAGTATCTGGCAATTGATTAAAACCATTTTCTAAATCGGCAATAACTTGGTTTAATTCTTGTAAATTATTGTATTCTATGTTAACCGAGGCATCATAGGCAGTGGCGAGCACAGCAACATTAACAAAATTATTTAATTGATCTTGATTTGTTTTAATATCTTTTTGAATTTGTGAGTTACCTACAATAGCTTGATCGCTTTCATTAAAGCCGAATAGTTTTTTAGTTGTATTAAATAAATCTTTTGAGTTTTTAAAGGCAACCCCTAGATTATCAAAAGAAGTTCGTAAGTTTGAAGCTAAAACTGACGGAGCCTGCACTAGTTTATTTGCACTATTGACAATTTGGTTTAATGATGTTGTTAAATCGGCGAAGCTATCGCCAGCACCTTGAATTTGTTTAGCAATATTATTTATTTTGTTTGCAGTTCTTTTTAATGTTTTAACTCCTGAATCAAATTTTGCCTTGGCATTTTTTACCGACTGCCAGCCATCATCAAAAGCTTTTTCATTATCGCCAAGAATGTCTGATTTTAATTGTGCTAAAAAACCTTTGGTAGCAGTTATTTTAGTAGGCAAAATATTTTGAGAAGCTACTTCAAAATTTATTGTAAATTTAGTTATACCGAGCTCCTTGATACTCTCGGCGAATGTATAGCCAACAACGACAACTTCTAAATCGCCAAAAGAAGGGTGAACTAATGTGCCAACTCCTGCTTTGTCTAATTCTTTAATTAAGTCATCTCTTTCACTATAACTTACATTATCATCGGTAAAAACATTTAATGTAAATTTTTTTTCAAGACCGCCTAGATCCTCAACATATCTTTCGGTTTTGTTTGGGTATTCGTGAGTTTGTGTTTTTCTACCACCGCTACCACTTGATTCTTGATAAAAGAAAAAAGCATCTCTAAACTGCCCGTCTGGCAATCTTGCTGTGTTAAATATCGTCATTAGAACCCCGCAAAAACTGAATTGACACCAACTGGTAAGAAGTTGTTAGGGCGAGGAGTAAAACCTGCACTAGAACCTTGTGGCAAGCCTTTAATATTAACATCTAATTGACCGCCTGCCGTCAATTGTTGTGGTTTATTAATTTGTGCTGGCTGGTTCATTTTTGGAGCAACCATTTCCGACAATTTATCAAGCCCAATAAAATCTAAAACAATAGAAGTATCGGCTCTAAATTGATTAATCAATCCCATTACCATTTTTAATTTTTCTGCAACATAATCAAAAGCACTTGCAAATGTATTTACAAGAAAATCTTTAATTATTATCAAGTCGTCTTTTAATAAAAGGAAAGTAGCAATTAAACCAGCAACTGCAACACTTATTAAACCTATTGGACTTATAAGAAATAAAAGGGCAACGGCAAATCCTTTAACTGCAAAAACAAGAGAGGCAAAAATAATTACAAGTGGTGGAAGTATAGCAACTAATCCAGCAACAATTAAAATAAACTTTTGTGTTTGAGGGGTTAATTGCTGGAAGTATTGAATACCTTTAATTAAAACACCTAAAAATTGAGTTGCATATGGTAATATTGCAATTCCTAATTGAATAGACAAATCTTTATAGGCAGAGCCTGCAATTCTCATTTGGTTTGCAAAACCAGTTTGAGTTCGCAAAAAATCTCCGTGTGAGTTTGCAGTCATTTTTACAACATAACTATATCGTTGCAAGACTTTTTCTGCCTGAGTTAAATCGCTCATTTTTTTTGCTATACCTTGTATTTTTAAAAACTGATTAAGATTTTCTTCTGTCATAACAACACCAAGTCTTTTTAAGCTCTCCGTTTCACCAGTAAAAATACCAGCAAGGGCAGTTTGCACTTCGCTAATATTTAAGTTTTTAAATGATGCTAAATCACCAGCTAAGCCTACTAAACTTGTTGACAATGTAGATGCTTTTTCTTGTGAAAGTCCCATTGATGTTGACATATCGCCGAATAAAGCCGCCATATCAAGGGCAGTGCCTTTATCAATACCAAAGTTTTTACCTGCTAATAATGAAAATTCTTTCACAGTTTTTGAGGCTTCACCAAATGCAACATCTACCTTGTTTATTGATTCGCTATAATCCGATGCATCTTTTATAAATTTTGTAGCAAATAAACTTATTGGCAAAGTTGCTTTTAAAAACATATCTTTACCAAATTGCATACTTTTAGTGCTAATTTTATCCAATTTATCTTTTAATTTATCAAGAGAGCTAGCCATTGATTGTGCCACTCTTTTTGTTGTAGTTGATACAGCTTCTAGGTTTGCTTGTATTTTCTTTAATTGAGGGGTTATGTTATCAACTAAATCGTATATGTATGAAACTTTAAACATTTTTTTCTAGTTGTTTGTTAATTTTTTCGGCTTCTTTTTGAAGTCTTAATATTTTTGTTATTGGCTGTAATTCGAGCCATTCAAAACTAGCCGAGCCTTTATAAAAATATCCAAGATTACAAATTATTGATTCAATAGAAACCTTGTTGTGAGTAAAGCCCCCTATTTTAAGGTCTTCATCCACGAAACAATAAAAAAAACCTCTAAATATTTAGCCAATAGCTCCTCAAAATCTTCATCGCTAATTTTTTCAATATCAAGAGCAGTAAGAGGTTGTTTTATGTCTTCATCTTTAAAAGCAACATTCAATAGTAAGTTTGCAAACAATTTAAAATAGCTAACAATGTCAAAATTAGGGCTTGCATATAAAATAGCCTTAATAGCCTTGGCATCCAAACCATTTTCATTTTCTATTTGTTCGCTTGCTTGTTGTTTTGATAAAGATTGTGTCATGCCAAAAATAGCTTCTATAAACTTCTTTTTTAGCAACAAGGTTTTATCTTTGTCTTTATAAGATGGTGCCGATAAATAGATTTTATCTAAATCAATAAAAGAATTTTTATCACCATCTTTAAATTGAACTTTGATAGAATTTTGTAAATCAAAAATAATTTTATCTTTCATACTAAATTGCAGGATCGCCTTTAAACATATATTCAACAACTTCTAAATCTTCAATTTGCGGTAATTTTTCCATTACACAGCCTGAAAAATTTTGATTTCTAAACGAAATTGTGTTGTTATCGCCATTATTATAAAAACTTGTAAATAACTCGATATTTTCAGGGGTTGCTCTTACTGGCACACTGATAATACTAATATTAGTCGAAACATCGCTAGTGATTAATTTTGAGCCATTAACTTGACTAAAAACATTTCTTGTAATAGAGCCAGCCTCAATTTTAACTTTACCTTCATAAGCTATCGGTGTTCCGTTTATAACTAAATCACCTTGTTTTAATATTGCCATAAATTTATTTATTCAAATGTTGGAGTAAAATTAACTATAAATTCTCTTACTTGGGTTACGATATTAGCAATCGATTCTGCTGTTATCTTGCCATCAATTAAGGTTATAACTACTGATTGATCTAATGCATCAACAAAAGCTTTTAATTCGCTATCACCAGCTCTTAACAATACATAATTATTATTATTAGTTTTATAACCTGATAATGCACCATAATATTTTTTCATAAGGTTAATAAAACCTTCTTTATTTATCATAGCCCGCCCAGCTATTAATTCGCCAGTTGTCAATCGTCTTCCAATTAAATCAGCTTTTAAATTGTTAAATACATATTCTCTAATAATAGTCAATGTATCAAAATAATTGACATATTTAAAAGTTTTATCTACTTGACCTTGTGCATCAGTTTTATAAGTAGTCATTGCTTCGTTAATAATGATGCTTGTATTAGAAGGGTTGTTTCTTAATAGAGTTAAACCGCTATTTGCAAGCTCATCAGCTTCAACATCGCTAAAATCATTGCCACTTTCGATAATAGGTAAGCTATAAACAGGAGTTCCAGCATAAGGAACTCCACCATAATAATTGCCACCTACTGTTTCGCCGTTAGTTGCGAAACTTGAAACATTCGCACCAACTGACAATCTTAATTCTCTAATACCAGCGAAGATTGATGCAATTACAAGTGGGTTTTCAATAATAGCTCCACCTTTTAATTTTGTTGCAGAGATTAGTTTATTAGCAATACCACAAAGTGTTTTTTGATTTAATCCATCTGCAAAAGTGTTTAGATTAGCATAAGTATCTAACTTACAAAATACACCAAGTCCATCAAGAATTTTATTATCTACATTAAATCTTGCTTCGGTAAATGTTGATAATGTAGAAGTGCCCCACTCGGCAGGATAAACAATAGTTGTAAATCTCTTATCTACAATTGGATCAAATAATGAAGTTAAAACAGGGTTTGTTGCACCACTTGACATTGCAGTTATTGTTGTAGTTATTCCAGCAACAGAGCCATCAATAGCAAGAGAGATTGTGTTACCTTGTGTGCCATCATTTACGGCAGTTAACGCAACTGAACCAGTAGTATTTACAGCTGTTACAGGCGAATAAGTATTAGCAGTAATTGCAGTCTCTAATTTACCACCAATTACGGTTGCAGTATCACCAACAGCAACAGCAATTTCGTATTTACCATTAATTTTTGAATCAATGTAAATAGTTAATGTGCCTACTTCGGTAGAAGTGCCTGAAAAAGCAATTGAGCCAGTTGCCGCAACACCAGAAGCATTATCGGTTAAACCAATTGCAGAAACTTTTGGTTTAATTTTAGAAACCGATAAAGTATCAATTAAAGATCTTCCAGCTTTTGCAATTTGTGATTTTGCACCGAATAAATCATTAAATTCTTTTTTGCTTAAAATACCTTCTTTAAGCTCACCGCTAGAAGCAGTGCCACTTATCATACAACCCACTAAAAGAATTGAGCGGTCGCCTGCATCTTTTGCGGTTAATGCTGATCTAATATTAGATGTTCCTTTTGGAAATGATTGTCCCATTATTTACCTTTTTTTTGAGTTGATATAACTTGATTAATAACCTCAATGCAGTTATCAATAGCAGAATCTTTTAATCTATTTCGCCAAAATAAATCTGTTGGCACTCCGTTTTCATCATTAATTTCAATGATGGCATCTTTTGGTAATTGACCTTGCGGAGTTCTTAAATTTTGGTTTAATTTTATTTGCATAACAAAATAATTTTTAATATAGTTATATTGTTTATTTTTGTTAATTTTTTGCAAGGCAATAAACTATGATTTTATCTAGTATTTAAATCATAATCTAAACCTTGCTCTATAAATAAACCTTCGACCCTTTGTAGTGGAACTCCCAAATCATAATCGGTAGTATCGCCAACTTGAATAAACCCTTGCACTACAAAATCAAATCTATGTGTATAAGTAGCGGTTATATAATCATCAGCTTCATCGCCTACATACTGACAAGGTTGCATCTCTTCATCAGTTAAATCACTTTCAAAAATATAATTAGCTAGTGCTTTTAATATTGGTTTTAAATAACCTTTGGCATTATCGGCAATATCGCCACCAAGAATTGATGTTGTTGCTGGTATAACTACATAAATACTAAAACTTTGCTGTGCAGAGTTCCAGTAGTCTTCATTTGTTCTTTTTGCAGTTGACGAGTCACCCACGACAGTATCATTTCTATAAGCTTGGTTTTGCCCCATAACAACATAAAGCCAAGTTTGTAAAACTCCGCCCAATCCTGCTGTATAAAACTCTTGTATTCTTTGCGGTGTTGCAGAATGTGCTATTCTAGTTGCTGTGCTTACTTTTATTGTGCCTTGTGCTGGTGATTGCATTGCACCAGTTGTTGTATAGCTAAACGAAGTATCTGTTATTTTAGTTATTTGTTTATAGCCATTATATCCGTCGTAATCGTCAAGCAATAGATAACCACCATTGACATTGGCAGGGTTGCCACTTACTTTAAATGTAAAAATTAATTTACTTGGCACACTTACAAGCTCCCAAGTTCCATTAAATCCAACTGCTCCTGATATTTCAATGTTAATTGGCAAAATCTGTGGAGCGAATAAAGATGGATCGCTTAATTTGTGATCTGTCAATGCTGTTGCTGTGGCAATACCATTGGAAAAAGTTATTGTGCTTAATGCAATAGGTTCTTTTGCACCTTTTATAGTTACATAATCACCAGTTAGTAAATTGTGATTAGTTGCCGTCGTGCAAGTTATTATCGAACCTGCCCTTGTTAATGATGAGGCATTAATAATACTTGAAAAATCATTGGTATATTTTGGCAAAATATTTTTTAACCTGTTAACAACTTGAATACCTTTCATTTTTTGCCCCCTAGCACTTGTTTTAATTTAATATCAATATTTCTTTTAATCTTATCTTTATTTTTCATAACAGTTCTTTTAAACGGCTCTCTTGCTTCTATTTTTGATGTTCCCTCTTCTAAAAATTTTGCATACTCTGGTGCATTTTCGTTTGCCCCAAACTCTAATTCTCTATTGCCTCGAACAGCAAAATCAACTGACTTTCTAAATTTACCAGTTATTACAGCTGGTGTTTCGTTTGGTGCCGAGGCTGTGTGTAGTTTAGGTTTTTTTAATTTACTGCCACCAATTCCTTTATATACCTTATAGCCTTTGCCACTTTTAGGGGCTTTCATATCTTTATTTAGATCTGCAACCAATTCTTTACCTGATATATAGAAACCTTGGCGAATTGCTTTTGTTAATTCGACTGGCATTTCGTAAAGAAACTTTAATGTTTTTTGATTTTGTGAACCTTCTTTTACTTTTATCATCTTTTATTAGCATTGATTGTTTTATCGCCTTTTTCAATACTTCTTAATCTAATAATTTTATCGTCAATATCAATATTATCGGTATTTACAATTTTATAATAAATATTTTGATACTCAATCCATAATTGCTTATCTAATGGTATTGATGAGTTGTAGCGAACATAAAAATCAGTGTTAATCCCTTTTTCAATATTAACTCCATCTATAAACTCTTTTGCTGTGTTTGTTTTTACCATCGCCCAAACTGTTGCTATTGTTGTAAAGCCAACTGTTGCCGAACTATTAGGGGCATTGTTTGGAATAATTGCAGTAGTTAGAATTTTAATTCTTTTATCAAAATCACTAGTGCAAATCTTTTTTACATTTTTCTTTATTGATTGGCATTTCATAAAAAGAATTTTTGTGGTATAATGTAAGGGTAAAATAAAGACTTAAAAAGAGAGTTGTTTTCAATTACACAATCACCTGAGTTTTCGTAAAGATAAGCACAAACACTTAAACAAGCTTGCTTGATAGCTTCTGGTCTGTTAGGGTAATCGGCTTTAAATGTAATTATAACTGCTTGCTTACGATCGTAAGTATTTGGGAATTGTTTATCTTTTTTTATATAAATATATGAGTAATACTGGTCGTCAGTAAAATAATAATCATTAGAGTTTAATGTTTGTAGTGTGTTATCTATATCGTAATATTGTATTGATGTGATTGATTTTAGTTTGCTTTTTTTCACTTCTATTCCGTTGCATTGTGGGAATTTATCAAGATATAACTTAAATTCTTTTTCGACAAATTCTCTGCCAGTTATATTCTCGCCAATTTGCCTAGATACTTTGATAAATGGTGTCAAAATATTATCAAAATCAGTGCCATCAATTCGCAAAAATGTTTTTATTTCGGCAAGTGTTAAAACTTCGGTTGTGGCATCTGTTAATAATACTATGGATTGCATATAATTTTTATTATTCTTTGACCCGCTTCGGCAGAACTTGAAACTAAACGAATATAATTAAAAGGGTTATCGTAATTACTTTCAACTTCAATAAATTTGCTAGGTGCTACTTTGATTTCTTTTGCAGTTCCTGAGCTTGAGCCATATAATTGATAAAAATTAGTGCCATCAAGTGAACCTTCGACAAACAATTTAACACCAGTAAAAGCACTGGGGATTAATACACCAATTAAATGAGTTCCACCAAGTTCGTAAGCAGTGGAGGTTGTGCCACCATTTGGTATTACTAATTCTACAAATTCTCTTGTGTTTTGAAAATTACTCGGCATTTTTATTTACTTTTTTTGTTTTAAATTGTTTATTTTCTAAATTGTCTATTGCTTTATTTTCTAGTTCCTCAATAGTTTCTTCTGTATCTTCTAAATTGTCTATTGCTTTTTCACCCCAACCCTCTTTTAAAAATACTTCGGCTAATTCGTCGTAAATATCATAAATCTCACCTTGTAAATACTCAAAACATTCGGTGCCAGTTTGATTTTTTGAGGCTGTGGTAGTTTTTAAAACTTTAATTTCCATATAAAAAAATTTAATTGATAAAAAGAGGGGCTTTTACACCCCTCTTTTTAATTTATGCAACTGGTGCAGATTTTGGATGTCCAAGAATAACAGAAATACCAGCAGTTAAGCCAGTTGTTACACTTGTTGAAACTAAAGATACTTTAACATATCTTTTTTTTCCAATATAACCAAATCTTGCACGAGATTGAGCGGTTAAAAGAGCGGCGTCAGCCTCTAATCCAATCAAATCTTCATCGGCAACAGATCCATTATAAGAGCCTGAAACATCACTTTCTTGAAGAAGTGGGGTTACAGTTCCGTCGGTTCTTGCACCAGTAATAACTTCAATAGTTACTGATTCATAACCTTGTGTATCAACCTCAACACCAGCAGTTGTGGTGTTGCTTGTAATTGCTGCGATATTAAGACCATTTACAATCTTAATATCATTTTTTAGGTCTCTACTAGCCATAAAATATTCTCCTTTTTAAATTAATTATTATGCTGAAACTTTAAGCTTTCTCAAGCCTTCAGTTAAAACAACCTGTCCGCCAGTTCTTTTATAAACAATAAATCTTCTTTTGCCTATAATTGCCTGAGTGTATGGATCTTCAATCAATTCAAAATTGACATTATCTACAATGTAATAACATTTACGATAATCGCCAAGAATAATTGGGAAAGTTCCAGCTCCTACATTCGGCATATCATTAGCCAAAACATAAGGAACACCAGCGATAGTGTTTGGCATATCACGGCTACCAAGGCTAGGAACGAATAAATATTGACCGTATGTATCTTTTAATGTTCTAACATGAGAATTAAGAGTTTTGCGGTTTAACATCCAAGTTAAATTATAGCCTGTTGGGATTTCGCCTTGTATTGCATAAAGAGAATCACCAGTTAAAGCCGTTGCACTTCCCGTGTTAGTTTCGCCAATTCCTGAAGCCGATAATAATCCCAATGGTTTATTAACACCGTTTCCGCTAATAAAAGCTGCACCTTCTAGTCTTGCCATATCTTCGGCAATATCACTAGTGATTTCATTTCTCATATTGAAAGCAGAATCATTCAATAATTCAAAAGAAATATCAGTATAAACCATCAATTTTTCAGCTTTGATAGCGTCTTTTCCGTAAGTTGAATTAGATTGAGTTGAAGTTTGAGCTTCTCCTACCCATCCACCAGCAACTAAACCAGTTCTTTTTGGAAAACTAATTTCTCCTCCTTTACTGTCACCAATGGTAATAACTCTAGCAACCGAACGAACTGGTGAAACCTCGGTAATTTTTTTAATGATTTCATTTGCATATTCGGCAGGAGCTAAATAACCGCCGTCAGTATTATCGCCTTGGCGAAGAAATTTAACTTCAGGATTGACTGACATTTTTACAGCACCTTTAATTAAAAGCTCTTCAAAAGATTTTAACTCTTGAGTTTTGGCTTGTTTTTGATCTCCACCTAAACCTCTTTTAAGATCGGCTTCAATTGAATTAAGTCTATTTTCTAATTCTTCGGCTCTGTTAGCTTTTTCTTGAATTTCTTTAAATTTAGCTTGATTTTTTGCTTCTTGCACATCAAGTAAAGAGTTGATTTTGGCTTCTTGCTCAGGAGATAATTTTCTAGTTTCATCTCTTAGTGCATTTAAAGCCTCTATGTGTTTTTGTTCAAAATCTGACATATTGTTTTATTTTAAATTTTTAATGAAATTGTTTAAATCTGTGATGATTTTTTGTTTTACATCAGCATCTCGCTGATTATCTTGGCTAGCATCTCGCTGGCTTGAGAATTCTTTTATTTTACTTATTAGTGTTTTAGCTTCGTTGTTTGAGAAGCCGTTAGCTTTAAGTGTTTGCTCTATGTCTCTTTCGGTATCAAAACATTTAATAAGAGGGCTAACAATTGAATCGTCGCTAAACTCGTCAGCCATTCTTTTATATAATTGGTTTATAACTGGTTTAATGCGGTTTTTATCAGTATCAGTTATATCAACACCGCCTCTTGCGCCGTTTAGTATGCCAGCAATTGCAAAAATAGCTCTTGGTATAATATGAGGCTCACCATTAATAATATCGGCAAACAATAATTTATATGATCCAAACAAATCTGCATTCTGTCCATCATAATACATAAAATATTTACGATAATCTTGACTTGGTGCTTCGATTGAGTTTGTATATTCTCTAATTCTTTGCTCTGCTTGTGTGCCGTCCCAACTTCTATCTCTTGGTGCTAGTGGTAGCTTAGCAGTGCCAGCAAATGATTTAAAACCACTTACTAGGGCTTGTGAGTTCATTGCTTTTGTTACTAATGATACCTCAAACAAATCAATTTCTTTTAACAATCTAATGCCATCTTTTGCCATATCATAATTTTTAGTAAAAAAACCGATTGACATTTCTTTTATAGATCCAACTCTCATTTGTGGAATAATCCGCCCAGAAACCAAGGTGTCATCTTTTGGTAAATTACCTTTAATAAACAATCCCTTATCATCCTCATATAATTGCACCGATACTCCAATAACTTCGCTCATTTGGTGTTGCCATAAAATAGGCACTTGTGAATTTTTAGCTAACGAATTAGAAAAAGCACCACGGATAACGACATCATCGCCGTGATCTATGTTATTAAAAGTTGATGCATAACCTTCAAAAGTAAAAATATTATTTTCTTCGGCAGTCGCCTTTACTTCAAACGGAAATGATTTTATTTCTTTTTCTATTTTCACAATTTAAAAATGTTAATTTGTATTGACAATAATTTGTATATCTTTAAATTTATATTGTTTTATATTTAAAAATCATTACAAAAAACTATGAATATCAATATTAATATTAAATTTAACGGCTCTTATTTATTTTTTAGATGGGTTTTGCAACACTATAAAAAGCAATTACCTTATAATGGCGAGGTTAAGCAGTTTGCTATTGAAAACAATTACTGCCCTAAGATATGCGACCAGTGGAGGAATTATGGAGTTGGTTATAGAGTTTGGAATTTACTATATAAAGACTTGATTATTAGTTTTTTGATGGGTAAAATAGATAATCCAAATATTTATGAGCTTGAAAAAAAATTTTTAGGCTTAAAACAAAAAAAATAATTTACTTATCTTTGTATCTTTCCCAAATATTAGTAGACCAAGTCCTGCCTGCATCACCTCCCCATAAATCCCAAGCAATCCGCCAAGTTGTAGGTTCGCCATCTCTAAACTCGTAATGAGTTGAGCGATAATTTCCGTGCCTAGAAAAAAAAGAATACATTCTTTTAACTGTCGATAGTGTTAAATTCTCTCTATTTTTTAATTGATTAGCTCTTTTAACTCCAACAGCTGTTCCACCCCTGCCATATTTTCGCCTCCATTCTAAGGCTCTCGCTCCTGCTGTTGCCATCGCTTCGGTAGGCTTGAAAGTTTCGGTTGCTTTTGCTTCAAACGATTTTTTACCAAACTTATTAGAATAATCGGCAATACAACGACAGCCAATTGACTCCTCGGCTGGCAAGTTAGGATCTCTTGGGAATTTTGCACTACTACCGCCAACTAAAAAATTATCATTAACATTGACCTGTTGAAAATCAGCTTGTGCATGTGTTATTCTAGTTCTTTTATCAAGCAAAGCCACCCAAGTTTTAAGCACTTCAATTGGCTTGCCGTCAATTTCTAATTGTGTATCGTCTATAAGCTCACCCTCTTCTTGCCTAGTCCAGCTTTCGGTTAAACCAACAACTTGTGAGGCGATTAATTGAGTTCTTGCTTCGCTTTTATCAAGTAAGTTTATTTTAATATTTCTTGCAATAATAATCCACTCAGGCAAAGCCTTTTGATTGTTAAACTTAATTTCTTCTTGTGATATTGCTAACAATATTTCTTTTGCATTTGTTTCGGTTATATATTTTGCTTGTCTTTCACTTTCATTAGCGGTAAAAAATGTAGCGGACTCTTGAAACTGTGTATTGACTTCTTTTAATTTTTCTTTTACTTTTGGATCTGTAATCTCTTTTGTTTCAAAATCAATGCCAAAGTTTAAGCCTTTTTGTTGTAAATCTTCTCGCAAGGTAAAGCCAAACTCTTTTATTGTTTTTCTCATTACATCCCTGACCTCTTTTAAAAACTCTGGGTAATAATTATTTGCCAACTCACTAGAATTTATATTGCCATTTTTACGGTAAATACTTTCGGCATCATTTGCCATATTTTTAAATATAGCCTTGATTTTAGGTATAGAATTAGCTTCTAGCTTTCTTTTGCGAACATCAATTTCCATAATATTCTTTTGCTTTTAATTCTATATACTCATCACTATAAAATCTACCACCATCTTGTTTTTGTTGAGATTTCATTATTTTTATAAACTCGCTTTTTGCCATAGGCTCGTCTCTATTGTCTTCAGTGTTTATGTCTTCGCCTACTGGCACTAGATTAGCTGGCTTGTATATGGCATCACCACCGCTTATTGCTTCATAACCAATCATTGCTCTAATTTCGTTATCACTTAATACACCAGTTTGGCTGGCTATCTTTGCATTTTCAAACTTTCTTGTTTCAAGAGCCTCAATTGCCGATTCATCAAAAGAATATTCTAGCTCTTCGGTTCCAGCATATCTTGTAAGTAATTTTGCAGATAAAAATTTTAATAATCTTTTAAGGACTGGTATTACAGCATTATCATAATAAGCATATTTAGAAGCATCCATATTAGAAAATGTCATACTCTCGGAGCTAATCATTGGCAACGGTATTTTTAAAGCATTATAAATCGCCTCCATTACCGATTGTTTGAGTTTTGGAAAGTCCATATCTTTTATTGATAACGATAATTGCTTCCAGTCAAAATCACCGCCTAAAAAAGCCATTTCACCAGCATTTCGTGAGCCCGATAATTTTTCTTTCATTAAATCTTTTATTCTATCAATCTGCTCAGGTTGTAATTCGTTTGTGCCTTTATGGGTTAATATTCCGCTTGGTCTAGCTCCATTTTTAATTAAAGAATAGTTGTGAATTGATGCAGTTACAAATTGTGCTATTTCTAATTGACAGCCAACAAAAGCACTGCAACCAACTAAATTTGTTGATGAGAATTTAGGGTTAAAACTTCGCAAGTGTATTAGTTCATTTCGCTTTGTGTCAATAAACCTTTTTTTTGCATCTCTTGTATATGTTGTAGAGTTAACAGCAGTTGACACTGTATATTCGCCCATATAACCATCATTACCAGCTAAAATTGTTATATCTGTTGGTTTTATAGTGTTTATCTCAATTGGCTGTGTTTCGCCTATTATGTTAATATAAGCATTGCCAGTTAGTAAATAATAACTTGCAATCTCTTTAATAAATAATTGGGGGTCAGTAAAGGGGTTAGGGTTTTTAAGAATATCAAGGGCTTTATGTTTGTAAATTAAGTCGCCAGTTTTTTTATTCTTTAAAACAATATCAATTGAGCTTATCGAATCAGTTATTAGATTGGTTGCGGTAAATACAGGGCAAGCATCATAAAAATAATTAATAAAGGCACTAGCACTATTATTGGAACTATATTCTTGATTAAGAAAGTTAAATGCAAACCAGTCTTGCATTCGATAGCTTTTTTTCTCTTGTTTTTTTTTAAAGAATAACATTTTGATAAAATATTTTTTTAAATAAAAATTAGTTTTTTTTTATAAAAAGTCATTAAAAAAAACTATGATTAAAAGGCATAAAACTCTTTTTTAACAAATAATGCAATTTTACAAGCATCAATTAAAGTGTCAACAAAATCATCGTTGGCAGATTGATTAAATGATAACAACTCTTCGATTATATCGTTAAAATTTTCTATGCAATTATTTAAAATAACATTAGGATCGCTAGAATTTAAGCAAGGTATTATATTATTAGCTCGCATAACTTTATCACCATCTCTTGGCAGTGTTTGTTTAATCATTGCCTCGCTAGGCACTGGCAAACCATCCTTTCTATATTGTTGCAATAAGTAAGTTCCGTGTGCTTTATCTTCAATCCATATATAACGGAAGCCATATTGTATTTTTGGCATAATCCAAGGTCTTATCCAACTATCAATCTCTACCGAATTTATTTTTTTTCTTTTAACATCTATTAGATACAATTTTTTATTTAGAACTCCCCAGTAGCTAAAACAAGTAAAATCATTATGTTGTTTGTCTTTATAAGCCAAGTCGGCAGTTATAAAAGTGTAATCATATTTAGATGGCAAGTTATTGGTAAATATGAAACAATCTCTTTTAAATAGGGCACCGCTTGACAAAATAGGGCTTTGTTGGTATTGTGATAAAAACATAAACTCATTTTTTTGCAACTCTTGAAGGCGGTCTTGTGTATATTGCGAAGGTAATTGACACACTCCATCTACTACAAGGGGCATTTTAAGTAGCTCGAATTTATATTTATCTAATAAAAAGCCTGACATGTCTTCAAGATGCAATCTTTGTTGTATATTAATAATAGGCACTTCGCTATCATTAAGCCTACTTAATAAAGTCTCTTCAAAATATGTTTTAACCTTGTTTCGGCGAACTTGTGAGTAAATGTCGGAGGGTTTTGAAGCATCATCTATAATTAAACAGCCTGAAAACTCTTTTGCTCCTCGAATGCCACAATTATGAACTAATACTTGACTATTATTTATAAAAAAGTTATTATAGTCTTTTATGGTTAAACAATAACTTGATTCAAAATGATTACTATTGATAATATCGACTATTTTCCTATTCCCTCTTTTAAAGAATACTTTATTAGTAAGTGTGGTAAAGTTTTTACTAATATTAAAAAGAGACTGCTTAAACCTTGCCTTGACAAAAAAGGATATTACTACATTAGCCTTAAATGTATAAAAACTAATAAATCTGTAAAACATAGAATTCACAGGCTGGTTTGTTTGACTTTTATTGGCAAGCCTAATGGATTGGTAGTAAGGCATCTTAACGGGAATTCTAAAGACAATAGATTGGAAAATCTTGCTTATGGAACTCAATCCGATAACGAACAAGATAGCATAAAACACGGCACTCATTATAGAAACACTAAATTTACAATTGAGCAAGTAAGACAAATAGCAAGTGACAAAAGACCATATAAAGAGATAGCAAAAGAGTTTGGAACTGCGAGAAATTATGTTTCTGATATTAAATCTGGCATTTTTTGGGGTAGAGAGACCGAAGGTATTAGGTATCGAAGAGGTAGAGTTGGGGCAAATCCTCTTCAAGAAAGATTCACCAAGGAACAAATTCAATTTATTATTGATAAAAATAATTCTAGAAAAACAATTTTTGAAAAATACGGAATAACAATTCACATTATTAAAAGCATTAGAAAAAAGTTTAAAACCAATTTTTAAATCTTTTGCCTCTATTTCTTTTCCATTTTCTAGATAAAAAATATGGTCTGGAGTTGCATTAATAATCTCATCATTATCTAACTTTATTTTTAAAAATGGCGAAATTTCGTTTTTTACAAATCTTTCAATCTCTTTAAGCTCTCTTTTTTGTTTTTTAAAGTTATATGCCCAAACTTTAATTTTTAGCTTATTTTCTACAATATAGCCTAATTTTAAATAACCATTTTCTGTTAAAATTAAAGTATCATAATCAAAACAACCAAAACCTGTAATCTGACCACCAATAGATGAAAACAATACAACTCCACCATCGGCAGTAGTTATTTTTCTACTAGAAAAAGTAGGCTTGCCAGTCTCTTCTTGTATATAAGATTGCCAAAACTCATCAATAGGCTGAACCTCTTGTGCCTCTTCTTTTATGCCATTATTATACATAGCTAAATAAACTGGGTTTGTTAAAATATTAGCTAAATCTCTTGATATATCGTTTAGTAATGCTTGCGAATAACTAGTATAAATAAAGTTAGCCTTGGGGTTTGTGGCCAGTGTATAAGCTATAAAATATCTAGCAACTGTTGTTTTAGCCGATCTAGGGCATATATTGATATTCAATCTTTTATGCTTTAAATCATAGACATCTTGGAAGGCTTGCAATAATTTAGGGTGCAATGGTTCTTTTATAAACTTTCTGCCTTCAATCAATCGAAACATATATAAAAACCAAGTTTCAAAACCTTTCTTATGAAGTAGCTGTCCAAAGTATTGAGGGTTTTTAATCTGCATCTTCTATAATTTTATTTATATGCTGTTCGTATGCTTCTTTCTCTTCTTTTTCAATATAAACCACTTTTGATTGTATCTGCCCTGAGTGTTCGGTTTCGGTCTTTAAACTAAACTCATCTTTTGCCTTTCTTTCTGCATACCATTTAGCGGTTGAAACATCGCCTTCATCTAATGCTTTATTGATTACAAGGATTGATTTAATTAGCGGTTTTTTTTGTAATGTTTTGCAATGGTCTAAAAAGCCTTCCGTTGCATCACAATAGTTATAATAAGTCTGTTTTGATATATCAGCCCAAATGCAAGCATTATCAATGCTAAATCCCTTTGCAAAGCCCTCTTCTAATTTTGCAATAACATCAGGCGTCATTGATGATGGTCTTCCAGCTTTTATTTTTTCTTTTCTTATAATAACTTTAGCAGGTTTTTTTTTAACTTTTTCAAGTTTTTGTTTGTTAATAATATTTTTACATTTGATAATAAAGGCAGGTTTTCTTTTGCCTTGGTTGATATAAGTGCCTCTAGATATACCAACAACTTTACAAGCTTCGGTAATTGTCTTTCCCTCTTCTAGTGCATTATAAAAGATTTGCTCTTTTTCCTCTGTCAAAGCTATTAAGTGTTTATTAATTTCTTTCTTAACTATTTTTCTTTTTGGCATATTATTTTAAGTTTTTTTTAAATTAAATTAATCTTTTTTTTTTATTTGTCAAGAGTTTTTTAAAATATTCTATTTTTTTGCTTAAAAAAATGCTACCCCCTCCACCGAGCGGATCCCTTATTTTATTGAGTTTTTGCCATTTTGCACTTTTTTAAAAAAAAGTTAAAAAAATATCACTTTTTTTTAAAAAACTTGTTGACAATTATTTCGTTTTACTTTAAAATTATCTTAACAAAATAATTTTATTTTGTTAATTTTAACTTATTAAAAAACTATATGAAAAATAAAACAACTAAAACACTTTTTACTAAAGAATTTCTTGATAACCTTGAATTTTTAATAGAAAATCAAAATGTTGTAGAAGAGTATGAAGAAAATCTTACATATCACGGACTTGGCGGTTTAGATCCAGATGGATACTGGACATATAGCCAAGAATTAAGAGATTTAGCCGAAAAATTTGAGGATCTTTTTGAAGAGGTAAAACAACAAATTAATGATTATTATAATACTGATTTTACAGAGTTATTTGATTTTTTTGAAGAGAATAGAAATACTAATTATTGCGATCTAGAAGCAAAATTAATCGAATGTTTAGAATGTTATATATCATAGATTAACCCCCACCTCACCACAAATAAACCTATTAACAACTAACAAATAAAAAAATTATATGAAAAACTTATTAGATACTATCAAAGAAAATAATCAAGATTTTGAGTTTTACCCAACTACTCAAAAAATGGTAAATATAATCGCTAACAATATAGGCAAAAGATTATTGACAGAGGGGCGGTTTTTAGATATAGGGGCAGGCAATGGTAATTTTTTTAATAAATTAGCTAATTGTGTTGATACTAGCTATTTAAATAAATTTGCAATTGAAAAAAGCCAAATTTTAATTAACCAAATGCCCAGTGATATTGCAATTATTGGGGCTGACTTTCACCAACAAACCTTGATTGATAAAAGTTTTGATTGCATCTTTTGCAACCCTCCATATAGCGAATTTAAAACTTGGATGCAAAAAATTATAACCGAAACAAATTGCAACAATGTTATAATGATAGTGCCCGATAGATGGCAAAAAGATGATGATTTATTAAAATTAATTAAAAAAAGGGATTTTGATTTTCAAATTATCGGCAACGAGAGCTTTCTAGATGCAGAAAGATCGGCAAGAGCTAATGTTGACATTATTTATTTTTCTAGATACAAAATTGAAAAAGAAAAATATTATAGAGATAACGGAAGAGGTAGAGCAATTGAGCGATCTTTTGTTGATTTTTTTAATGAAAACTTCGCCGACTTATCGCAACCAGCAAAAGAGCCCGAAGAGTTAAAAGACCAAGTTAAAAATGAACTTGTAGCTGGGAATAATCTAATTGAAAAAATGGTCACCTTGTATAACATAGAATTTAATAATTTATTAGATAGCTTTAAAAGTTTATCAAAAATTGATGATGCAAGCCTAAAAAATATTGGCATTAATAAAACTCAATTAATGATATCTTTACACGAGGAAATTGATAAATTAAAAAATAAATATTGGCTTCATTTAATACATAATTTAAAAGAATTAAAAACTAGATTGATATTTAGTTTTAAAGAAAAATTATTAAAATCTATTACTCACACTATCGGCAATATAGATTTTAACGAAAATAATTGTTATGCTGTTTTAATATGGATTATTAAAAATGCTAATCAATCATTTAATGAACAATTATTATTTATGTTTGATTTATGCATTGAGCCTCATAATGTCAAAAAATACAACTCTAATAAAATGGTTTTTGACACCGAGGAGAGAAACTGGGGATCAAAAGAATTAAAATTTAAAAATAAAAAAGATGTTAATAAAATTATTTTGGATTATAGAATTATAACCGAAGAGAGATCTTATGATGTGGGATCGAGATATTATACTTATAATAATGTTAGCCAAAACATTGTTAATTGCTGGGAGGTTATATGCTATAATTTACTAGGTCATAAAAATTTTGGTGATATTAAATTCTTTAAAAATAGAAATGTGCATTTAAAATTTAATGTTGAATTTTCAAAAGCTTTCAACATACAAGCTAGCTTATTAAAGGGCTGGATTAAAGATAAAAAAGAAGCGATGCAGGAGTTCGACAATGTAAAAGAAAGCGATTTAAATTTTAATTATTTTCATTTTTCTAATAATAAACAAATTTTATTAGATTAATAATCTCCACCACCACAAAAAAACCTAAACTTTTTTAAAAAAACTTTAAAAAAACACTTGACAAATAATTTTATCTTGTTAAAATATATATAACAAAATTAAAAAGCATTTTTGATTTTGATTTAACTTAAATAAAAAACATATATGAAACAATCTCCATCAAAAAAAAGACAAGAAACTTTAAAAGTATTTTCTGCCTATTGTTGCGAAACTTATAAAAAAAAGAAACTTGAAGGCAATGATAAGCTATTGCAACAAGTTTATAATATTATTGCTAAAATGAACGGCGAGGGTTATATGAATTTATTTTATGGCAACACTAGAAACAACGGAATTTATATAAAAGCATTGCAAGATTTTTGCCAAAACAAACCGATTAAAGGTAGGGTATTTAGAAATTGGAAAATTCGCCAAGCATCAAACGAAATAATTAAACTAATTAACGAAAAATTATAATTATATGAATATTATATACAAAGCAAAGATTATTGATAATCTTTATATCAACCAAGAAAGCCGAGATTTTATTGACAAAATGAAGGTAGATGGTTATAAATATATAATTCTGTCAAAAAATCAAGATTATTTTGAGTTGGAATTTATGCTGGCAAATGAAACTTATGATGGTATAAAAAATACACTAATTACCAAAATAGATAAGTATTATCATAATCTATTTAATGAATTTTTAGATTTATATTACCACGGAAAACATCATTACCCTAACAATCAATATGTTTTTAAAAAAAATTAATAAATAATTATATGCAAAAAATAAAAACCTACTTTAACAAAAATAACTTTTCTTTTGAAACTCTTTTTTATAGCGAGTATTCGGGCACATTTACCAAAAAAAAGCATAAAACTTTAAATAAACTGGTTAAATTTAGCGGTTTTATAACACTTTTTTTAATTATAGCCACTTTATTTTTATTGAGTTCTTGTAAGGAGGAGCAAATAGAGCCTATTAAAGATGTAGGGGCTTCTATAATTGAAGTTTATAGACAAGATACTAGTAACTTGAAAATGTTTATTTTCAAACAACAAAAATTATTTAATTAAAAAATATGAAAAACAATAAAGATTTTAGTAATCAAGACTTACAAAATAAAGATTTTAGCGGACAAGATTTAAGCGGAGCTAATTTTAGCGGAGCTAATTTAGAATATGCTAATTTTAGTGGTGCTACTCTGTTTTTTTGCAATTTTAGCAAAGCTAATTTAAGATATGCTAATTTTAGTGGTGCTGATTTGTGGAAATCTGATTTAGAATATGCTAATTTATATAGATCTATTTTATATAGAGCTAATTTAAGCGGAGCCACTCTATATAGAGCTATTTTAGAAAATGCTGATTTAAAATTTGCTAATTTACAAGGGGCTAATTTAAGCGAAGCTAATTTAAAAAATGCGGATTTTAGTGATGCTATTTTAATTGACACAATTCAATAGATAAAATTTATAAATATATGAAATACGAGCAAAATTTAAAAAAAGTATTATTAACTACCGATTTAATTTATAATAAATTAACAAATAAAAATTTAATAAAAACCATTGAAGATTATAGCATTAATTTAAAAAGTAGCTTCCCTTATGAAGATGGTTTTGCGGAACTGGTGACTGATTTGTTAGAAAAATGCATAAGTTTAAAAGATATTTCTTTAACAAAATTTTTTGAGCTTACTAAAAATATTTACCAAGAAGGCAATTTTATTTTTGATACAGCAACAAATCAAGCTATATGCGAAATTGAAGGTAAAACTTGGGAGGAGATTGATTATGTAGCAAAATTTACTATAATTAAAAATATTATTGAAAATACTTGACAATTATTTTTTAATAACTTAAAATTATAAAGACGGCAATTTTTAATCCCCTTGCCGTCAACTTAATAACTTAAATAAAAATTATATGACAAATACAACAATTAAAGCATTCACCTTTTCAGATTATTTAAAGGAATTTGAGGGTAATTTTAAACCTATTGGTAATTCCGTAAGTAGTTTATTGCTAATCACTGGGCTAGAATTGTCCGAAAAAACTTTGCAAAAAATAATAAATGAAATGGATTATTTATCAATAAATACTGCAATGACAAATTATTTAAACTTACATAAAGCAATAAAAAATATTTTGGGAGTTGATTTATTAGCTTTCAATCATTAATAAATAATATATGATAAACTTAAAATAAAAATATATGAAAAACGATTTAAAAAAAACAATAAAATACAGAGCTTGGGATAGCTCAACAGAAACAATGATGAGCCACGAGCAAGTTTTGAGGCATTTTCACGGATGCTATGAAATAGATTTTGATCCATTCCAAGATGAGCATTTAACTTATATGCAATTTACTGGTTGCAAAGATATAAACGGTGTTGATATTTATGAGGGAGATATTATCGAGGGAAAAGGATTAACTTTTACAGTTACCCCTGATTTTACAGTAAGAACCGATAATATCGCAAAAATAATTGGCAACATTTTTGAAGATTAACCGCAAACTCGGTGCATTAACCAAAGAAGAGCTTGACAAATTAAAATCAAACAATTAAAATTAACCTTGGCAGACTTTTTTAATCCCCAGTCTGCCAAACAAACACAGGACACAATGCTAATTATAGAAATTAAACGACAGCAAAACCGACAAATTGCCAGAACTCTTGACGACTTGGCGGATTTAAAATTGCCGAAACTTGTTGAAGAAAGAATTAAGCAAGGCTTTTATGATTTTGCTGATAATCTTATAAAATTAATACAGGATACTCAAAATGACAAATCAAACAACAAATAAATCTTTTTTACTACACAAGGATAGTTTATCAATTCTTAACCAGCTAACCGAAGAGGAGGCAGGCAAATTATTTAAAGCTATCTATGATTATCAAACAAGCAATATTTTGCCACAAGATAGATTTATAGCAATAATTTTTGAACCATTTTTAAACCAGTTTAAAAGAGACTGTCAAAAGTATCAAAATGTTGTTGAAAGAAACAAAATCAATGGTGCAAAAGGCGGTAGACCAAAAACCCAAGATAACCCACTGGTTTATTTGGAAACCCAAATAAACCCAAGCGAACCCAAAAAAGCCGATAAAGATAAAGATAAAGATAAAGATAAAGATAAAGATATTGATAATAAAAAAGATAAAGATATATCTAATAAACCTAATAAAGAAATACATGTCGGTTTTGAAAGTGATTTTCAAGAATTATGGCAACACTATACACCAGTAGTTGTAAGCAATGGCAATTTTACAAATAAAGGTTGCAAACAAACTGCTTTAAATTCTTATAAAAAGGCAAGAGTTAAATTTTCGCATCAAAAAATAATGGATTGTTTAGAATTATACTTGAAAGAGTGCCAAAAGAATAACCGATACACTAAAAATGTAGCTACTTGGCTTAATCAATCAATGCAAGATGGTTTTAAAACTCACGAAGTTGTGCTAATCAATGCAGAACCGCCGAAACCAGCTTTTTTAACAAAACAACAACAAACAGACCTTGCAAACAAAGAGCAAAACGACCGTTTATCAAAAATTTACGACAACAGGTAATATGAAGATTTTAGAATACAAAGTTTTTAAACACAATTACGACTTGATAAAAAATAATTTTTTTGCAAGTAAAACAGAGCCTGATACTAAAATTATAATGATTTACGAAGCACTAGCCGATAAATTGACTAATAAAATGTTCCAAGAGCATACTAGCTACATCATAATCAATACAACCACCAAAGAGTGGAATGATGCTTATGGTTATCAAGGTTGCCCTGCTGTTGCTGACTGGTTAAAATCTTTTTTGCCAAAGAAAATTGAAAAAAGTAAATACGAAATTTGTAAAATTAGCGGAGCTAGATTGGTAAGTCATTATCTTGACTACCCAGACGACTATTTACAAGAAATTAAAAACCATCAAAAAAGGTTGCAACTAAATAGCGAAAAAAAGCAATTAGAGGGGCAACAAGCAACACAAAATCAAAAAAACATACAAACATACATAAAACAAATTAACAATAACTTAAAATCAAAATAATATGAAAGAAAATACTACAAAATTAGAAAATCAAATTGAAGAATTAAAACTAGAATATGAGGAATTGAAAAATAAAATTAAAATTATTGAAAATAAAATATATAGAAAAAAAACAATTTTACATATAAAATATCTTCTTAACGACGGATGGTTTAAAAAAAATTATAGTGTAGCGATTACAGAAAGATCTCAACCAGCTTGGATGAAACTCATTTCATTTAAACAAGCTAAAATTGAAATTAAATTTTTGATTAAAAAAGGCGGTAACATTAATGAAATTATTGATGGAGCAACCACCTTGGATATTGCCATAAAAGAAGCTTATCGTGTAGAAAAAGTTTTGATGGAATGTGAATATGAATATGAAAAAGAGCAGAGAAAAAAACAACTTAAACATGTTCAAAAATGGATAACAATACTTCGCAAGCTTGGTGCCTTGACCAAAGAAGAGCTTGATAACTTAAAATCAAAATAATATGCAAAATAACTCAGTTAAAATAATAAAAGTAAGAAAATGTTTTTTTAGCTCTACAAATAAAATTTTAATACAAGCACTTGACGATTGCGAGGCTAGATTTGGTATAGTTGATGATAATGATTGTCTTTTATACAAAGAAATTCGTCGAATACAAAAAAATCATATGCAATGGATTAAAGTTCCAAAATCATTTGTTTTTTTTAAAAATCAAATAATTCATTTTTATGTAATTTGTAATCAAGCAACCTGTGAACAATTCCCTAGCTTTACTAGATAACTTAAAATAAAAATAATATGAAAGAAAGAATAGCAACACAAAACAACAACTTTTGGCAACAAGAAGAGTTATACAAGAGTATTGATGAGCTTATGCTAAATTATCACAATGATGCAAAAAATCATTTTTTTATTGAGAATGCTAAAAAAGAAGGTTGGTATGGTTGGCACGATAACAGATCGGATTTTGGCTTTTGTGGTTTTATGCGAACAAATTTATTGCATCAAGTGGTTATTTTAAATAAACTTGGCAATTCTATTGTAGTGCCAGCTAATCACTATTGCTTTATGTTTTTATTTAAAAGCGATTGGTTTCAAAACTCGGTTCTGCAAAATGGTTTTATTAGCTTTCAATTATACCCGAAATGGTGCTTGGAGGTTATAAAAACTAAAAATTATTATCAATCAAAACAATTTTACGAAAAATTATGAAATACCTTATAAAATCTTATTTAATCTTGCTAATTATATTTTTTGAAACAATGTTGTGTTTTGCTTTTGCATTTAAAAGTGCAACAATGTTTGTGGCGGTAATATTTATCTTTAATTCTTTTTTAATCATTACATATCTTGGCTCTAATTTAAACATTAATGAAAAAAAAGATATTGACAATTAAAAATAACTAATTAAAATTTACCTTGCCGTTTGCTATTTACGAATAGATTTGAAAATTAACCAAACGGCAACTTATCAACTTAAAATAAAAAAACATATGAAAATAACAGATAAAAACGAGGCATTAATTGCAATAAAAAAAAGCAACGATAATTTTTTTTCTATCTATCATTTTAGTGATGAATTAAAAAACGATAAAGAAGTAGTTTTAGCTGCGGTGATAAAAAATGGTTATAATTTACAATTTGCTAGTGATGAGTTACAAAATGACAGGGAGGTTGTTTTAGCTGCGGTTAAAAACCAAGGCAATGCTTTACGATATGCTAGTAAAGAGTTGCGAGTAGATCGAGAATTGGTTTTGGAGGCGGCTAAAAATAATTGTTATTCTTTATTTGAGAATGAATTTGCTCATGATAATTTTAAAAATGATAAAGAAATAGCTTTGGTGGTAGTGAGGCAAAAAGGTAGACTTTTAAGATTTATTGACGATAAGTTGAAAATAGATAAAGATGTGGCGTTAGAGGCGGTTAAGCAAAGTGATAAGGCTTTTCCATATATTGGTTTTGAGTTGCAACATAATGGAGAATTCTTGCTAGAAGCAATAGAACAAAATCCCGAGGTTTTTAATTGTGTTAAAAAAGAACTTAAAAATAATAAAGAGTTTGTGTTAAAAGCAGTAAAGAAAAATTTTAATATTTTGCAATATGTTAGAAGTGATTTAAAAGAAGAAATTAATAAAAAAATACAAGATCTTATTAACAACTTAAAATAAAAAAAATATATGAAAATAATAACAGATAAAAACGAGGCTTTAATTGCAGTTAAGGAAGGTGGTTGGGCTTTAGAATATGCTATTAGCAAGGAGTTAAAAGCAAATAAAGAGGTAGTTTTGGCGGCGGTGGAGCGAAATGGTTGGGTTTTAGAATATGCTAGCAAGGAGTTGCAAGCAGATAGAGAAGTAGCTTTGGCGGCGGTGGGGCAAAATGCCGAAGCTTTTCAATTTGTAAGCCAAAAATTAAAAGAAAATCGTGAGTTTGTATTGGAAGCGATGGCTATAAATTGGGAGGTTTCCGAATATATAAGCCCTGAATTAAAGAAAGAGTTTCAAAAAGATTTTTTAGAGTTTCTAAAAAACCAAAAGATTAACAACTTAAAATAAAATATATATGAAAATAATAACAGATAAAAATGAGGCATTAGAATTAATAAAAAAGGAACCAAAAATTATACTTTTGTGTAGTGATAAATTACAAGCAGATAAAGAAGTAGTTTTGGAGGCAGTCAAACAAGATAGCTGGGCTTTACAATATGCTAGTAAAGAATTGAAAGCAGATAGAGAGGTAGTTATGGAGGCTGTCAAGAAAAATGGTGCAGTTTTCTTTCTTGCTAGTAAAGAATTGAAAGCAGATAGAGAGGTAGTTATGGAGGCTGTCAAACAAAATGGCGAGGTTTTACGATCTCTTGGTAAAGAATTACAAACAAAGGAAGTAGTTATGGAGGCTGTCAAACAAAATGGCGAGGTTTTACGATCTCTTGGTAAAGAATTACAAACAAAGGAAGTAGTTATGGAGGCAGTCAAACAAAATGGTTTTGCTTTAGAATATATTAGTAAAGAATTACAAGCAGATAAAGAAGTAGTTATGGAGGCTGTCAAACAAAATGGTTTTGCTTTAAAATATGCTAGTGATAGATTACAAGCAGATAGAGAAGTAGTTTTGGAGGCAGTCAAGCAAAATGGTATAATTTTAGAATATTTTAATGAACAATTACGAGCAGATAGAGAAGTAGTTATGGAGGCTGTCAAACAAAATGGCGAGGCTTTACGGTATGCTAGTGATAGATTACGAGCAGATAGAGAAGTAGTTATGGAGGCTGTCAAGCAAAATGGCGAGGCTTTAAATTATGCCAGTTATGAGTTACGAATTGCCATTATGGCACTGCAAGAATTAACTAACAACTTAAAATAAAAAAATATATGAAAGAACAAAATTACAATTTAAACAATCTTGGCAATACTTTTTATCTTTTTAAAAGAGACGATGAAAAAATGATTGATGATATAAAAAAATTTGCATTAAAATACAGGAATAAAATAGAAAGTGATCTAGGTTTAGATAATACACAAGCTGGTTTTATGCAACAAATTTTAAATAAAAAGATTTGGGCGGATAAAACATATAGCTATAATCAAAATAAAAATAAAAATACTCCAAAAAACTTTTTAGATTTTTTTTTGAATTGGGGAACATTTCCAAAAGATAAAAGTTTTAATGAAAAATTGATTGCAAAATTTTTAGAAAGCTCTAATCGAATTCCTGAAAATTTAGATGTTTATTTTATTGTAACCAGAGCACAACTTAAAGATTTACTGGGAGGTCGCTGTTTGGTTGGTGAAATAAAAAAAGAAATGAAACGGGAGCCATTGTCAATCGATATTTTTGATTTAAAAGACAAATATCAATCTAACAAAATTAACGACGAACAATATATGTATTTTCAAAAAATGGAGCAAAATTTGTTTAGTTTAATAGTTCACGAGGAATTATTTAAAACAATTATCAATAATTCTATTGGCAAAAAAAATGAAACAGAATTTTTTATTATGAAAGATTTAATCAAGAGTTCTTTAAGAGTAAAAAAAAATAACTTTGGCAATCATAATGGTTTTAAGCAAGATTTGTGGAAAAATAACAAATTTTTTTAAAAAAAGACTTGACAATTTTTTTTGAATAGATTAAAATTATATTAGCTAAATTTTAGCTAAATTAACAATTTAAAATATAAATATATGAAAATAGAAAAAGCAATTAGAAAATCATTACCAGCAGTTATATGTCTTTACGGCGAAAGCGGTTCAGGTAAAACATTTTCGGCATTAAAATTAGCACACGGATTAGTTGCTAATGCAAAAAACAATAGAGTTTGTGTAATTGATACAGAAAATCACAGAGCTAGCCATTACGATGCAGATTTTGATTTTGATGTTATTAATTTAGAATCCCCATTTTCATCAAGTAAATTTATTGAAGCAATTAAACTAGCACAAAATGAAGATTATGGAGCTATTATTATTGATAGTATAAGCCACGAATGGGATGGCATAGGAGGGGCTGTATATCAAGCAGACAACAGCTCGTTAAAAAATAAAATAGCTGTTTGGCAGGAACCTAAAAAAGAACATAAAAAATTAATGGATTTTATATTATCATCAAAATGCCATTTTATTTTATGCACCAGAGCAAAAGCAAAAACTAAACAAGTAGGCAAAGAAATTATAGAAGATGGAATTGTCCCGATACAAGAAAAAACTTTTTTATATGATATGTTAGCTGTTTTTCATATGTATAATAAAGGGCAAGTGGAAATTACAAAATGCCCTAAAAATTTACAATTAAATATTACAAATTTTTTAAATGAAGCTCACGGAAAAGTAATTGCAGACTGGGTAAATGATGCAGGAGCATCTATTGACCTAGAAAAATTACAATTACAAAAAGAAGCAAGATTAATTGCAATGGAAGGATTATCAACTTTTATAGCTTGGCATAGTGAATTAGACAAGGAAAACCAAGAATTATTGGTAGATATTAAAAAAGAATTACATAATATTTGCAAAGAAGCTGATGGTAATGTAAAATCAAGAACTAATACTGCTTTTACACCTACAAAAGCACCAGTAGATTAAAAAAAATTAAAATATTTTTAAAAAACACTTGACAATTATTTTTTAATAATTTAAAATTATTACACCACAAACACACCACAAAAAAACTCAATTAACAATTTAAAATAAAAAAATATGAAAGAAAACTTTTTTACAAATAGACAAGGAGCAATCGGAGCTTCACAAATAGCAGGATTAGTTTATTACTATTCTGACAAATTGCTTGCAAAAAATATTATTAGCCAAGAAACTTACAATGAAATTAAAAAAATGGAGGAAGTTTCTGTTAATGTTTGGGAGCAAGAAGTATCTGATATTAAATACATCGAAAGTCCTTGGAGTATTAAAGAAAAAATAAAACTAACCGCCGAAGAGTTAGAATTATTAAGCAAAAAAACAAGCAATAACAATACCAAGCGAGGCAATGAATTAGAGCGACCAGTTTTTGATAAATTTTTACAGCATTATAATAATTGCGAAGAGGTTGCAGGTTATAATAAAAAAGCTAGCAAACAATATAAAAATTTTATAGCAATTGCAACAATTGATTTTTTAATTAATATTGATGATAGAAGATGTATTGCCGAAATTAAAACTAAAAATACAGGTTTAGATGCAGTTGGCAACCCAGTAAAAGAAGAGATTAATTGGATAAGTTATAAATTGCAAGTTGCTATGCAAATGGCTTTACATAAGATTGATAATGCAGTGATTGTATTACAACAAGTTGCCACAAGGGACAAAGAACACGATATAAGTGCCGAGCTAGATATTGAAGCTATGGTTATTGATTGCGAAGAAAACAAAGAATTGATTGTTGCCGTTGAAAATGTGCTAAATTATTTTGATGCAGATTTTAATAATGATTTTAAACCACAGCCTGAACTAAAAAAAGATGTGGAGCTTGTAGAGTTTTTAGCTAGAAAAGAGCTTATAATGGACTTGCCAAGCGAATTAAACGACGATATATCCGAAATGAGCCAGTTAGAAGCTAATTACAATAGATATTGCGAATTAAAAGATAAAGTTGAAAAAAAATTAAAAACTATTGCAACCGAAAACCAAAGATCTGTTATTTTTAGAGGCAGTCCTTTTAATGTGCAAATGACACTTCCTACAAAATGGAGTGCCGATGATATTGTTAAAAAGCAACAAGCAAATAAAAAAGATTATGAAGCTAGTTTGTCTCTTGTTGAGGGCAGTGTCAAAACAAAATCAATGTTTAAATTAATTAAAAGCAAATAGTATGAAAGAACAAACAGTAATAAAATCTACAAAAACCACTTTAATTGTCGAAGAAATTAAATATAATGTTATAATTAATACAGAAGCTTTTTTTGTTTTTATATTAAAAGATATTTTTAGTATTTTTATACTTTTATCTGCATTATGGTTTAATTATAATTTTATGGGCAATTTATATTATAATATATTTATAATAACTTTACTGCTTTTTGGTTATAGTGCCAAACTGGTTTTTATTCTTTTAAAAAGTGACAGATATTTTTTTAATGTATCTTATGATAATATAGAAAAAATAAAAAAAATACTTAAACAACAACAATAATTATGAAAAAACAATTACTAATCACAACCGATTTAAAAAATGAAGATCTTTATCAAGATTTAATAAATTATGCAAAAGAAACCGAACGATCCCTTGGTTTTATTGTAAGAAAAGCTTTGGAAGAGTTTTTAAATAAAAAAAAAGAACCTCATTCTTTAAATTGGGAACCGACAGAAAAAAAATCTAAAATTTAACAAATTAAAAAATAATTAAATATGATAACAGAAAAAAGACTTCGCTTTTTAGAAGAGCAAGCAAACATCTCAACAGATTTTGCCGAGCTAACAACATTTTTAGAAATTGAAAAATTTTACCCTGAAATTGAAACAACCGATGACAGAAACAGAATTAGAAATTTAGCTAAACAAAGAATACAAGAATTATCAAAAATCAAAAATGTAAAATAATATGAACTTTCTTCCTGCATTACAATTACTTTTTGTAGCTTTAAAACTAACAAAATTTATTGATTGGAGCTGGTGGTTAGTTTTACTACCGACAATATCACCTCTAAGTATAGTAGGTTTATTAATGATTATATACACATTTTTACTATTAATAAAACATTTTCAAAAATAATAAACATATGACAAACATAAATTTTAGGCAATATATTGAGCTAGCTTTAAGAACCGAAATTAAAGATTATGATTTAATACTAGAAAGATTAAATTCTATAACTTTAAGAAAATTACACGGATCTTGTTTATATTTAGAAATAGAAGAGCTAGAGCAAGCAATTATCAAAAATGATGAAATTAATATTATTGAGGAACTAGGTGATTGTGCTTGGTATATTGCCGTTTTAAGCGATGTATTTAAGATTGATTTAAATTTTAGCGGTAAAATAACTGGCACAAAAGATTTGACTAAAATTAAACAACTTTCTTTTGATATTGCCGATAATATAAAAAAAGTTATAATGTATAATAAACCGTTGTGCGAAATAAAAGAATTTATTGAGAAAATAGAAGATATTTATTTTTTATTTAATCAAGAGTTTGGCAATCTTTGGCAACTTGGTTTAGAAAAAAATATTTTAAAACTACAAAAAAGATATGGCAAAAAATACACCGATGTAAAAGCAAACAACCGAGACATTAAGGCTGAATTGGAGGTTATAAAATAATGTATATAAACGACAGAAGGCTTCGGTTAATTTTGTTTGCACCTTTATTTTTTAAAGATGTAATAACCCAAGGATCTGTGCAAGAAGATAGCCCAGATTTAACCAGTGAAGCAAAAGAAATTGTAAAAAATCAAGTAGATACTATTAATAACTCTATTAATTTTGCCGATAAATTTTTTATCGATACAAGACAAAAATATGATATAGATAAAAAAAGATTTTTTAAGCAAGTAATTAATGTAAATAAAGTTATTAGAAAATGCTATAATTTATATTACAATAAACAAACAAAAGAATGTCAAACTACAAAAGTAGTAACTGCCGTTGTTTTTGCTTTTTATCAATTTTTTTATGAAATATGCGAGCACGATGGTTTTAATTTTTATTTTGATGAGAATAATGAGTATATTATTACAGACAAACAATATGAGTTTTTAAAACCATATGCAAACATTATTAAAACTAATTTTATTGAGCCACTAGCAATACTTGGCAATAATACATTAGAATATAACACGGCACAAGCCCTAAATAAAGGTAAAAAATTTAATGAAGAAAAATTTTACAAACAATGTGAAAGTAATGTTGAAACAATCATTAATTTATTAAAAAATATTTAAAAAAACACTTGACATATACTTTTAATGGTTTAAAATTATTACATTAATAACTTAAAATAAAATAATATGAAAACACTTATAATAGGTAAAGGAATGATGGGAGGCTCTATTGAAAAAGCTTTTAAAAAATATAATATAACACAAAATATTCTTATTGTAGATGAAAATATTTTATTAGAACATAATATTGCCAAAGAAAATATTTTAAGCAATAATTTTGATTTAATTGTTATTGCTTGCCATTTAAAAAATTTTAAAAAAATTGCTGAAATTGTTAGTGCAGATAAAAAAGCAATAATTTTTGATGTAATGTCTAAAAAAGATTTTGATATTAATTTTAATGATAACTTTGTTTTATGCCACCCAATGGCAGGTTCTCATAAACGAGGCTATGAAAATGCTAATCCCGATTTATTTGTTGGTAAAAAATGGTTTATTTTCTTTTCAAAAGAAAGCAGTTATAATGTTAATAAATTTAATTTTACAGCCTATTATGTAATTACTGATATTGCCAAAAAAATAGGTGCGATTGTTGAAGGTCGTTTTACTACAAAAGAACACGATTATGCTATGGCTGGTCTTTCTTGGTTGCCACAATACTTATCATTTTTACCGAATGCTAAACCTAATTTTTTTAATAAATTTTTTGATTGTTTTCGTTTGGAAAATTCTAGCAAAGATTTATGGAATCCGATTTTTGAAGAAATGAAAAATAATAAATCAATAAGTGATTTTATTAAACAAATTGAATTTTGCAATACAAGAAAACAGATTTTAACAGCTTATAACAATTATATAGGACGAAATTTTTCTATTAAATCTGGCATAAAATTTGCAGGGGATGGTTTTTATAGCTATATTAACACAAAAAAACATAATTTTTTTAAACAACTTTTTATCAACTATTATTTAAATAAAAAATTTTAATTATGACAAACAAATACAGCGAAACAATAAAACTAGAATTAATGGATTCTATGGGAAAAGGCGACCAATCTATAGTAGATGATGCAAGAGTTTCTTATGGCGCAAAGAACAATGGCAAATCTACCGATTTAATATATTATTTAATGGAACACGACCATAGCTCCCCTTTTGAGCAGGCGATTATCAAGGTAAAAGCGACCGCACCGTTTTATATCGTTAATCAATGGCAAAGGCATAGAACATTTTCTTACAATCAAATATCATTAAGATACACGGTGGCAGAAAAAGATAATTTTTTCATACCTAAAACATTAAGAATACAATCTAAAACAAACAAGCAAGGTAGCAATGGAGCTGTTGACAATCAAGAACTGTGTCAATCAATAATGCAGGAAAGCATTGAGAATTCTTTTGAAAAATACAACATTTTACTAGCTAATGGAGTTTCTAGAGAGCAGGCAAGGGCAGTTTTACCAACCGCAACAAATACAACTTTTATTTGCCAAGGCAATCTTAAAAACTGGTTGCATTTTATTAAGTTAAGACAGCACGAAACAGCACAAGAAGAGATTAGATGGTTTGCCGATAAGGTAGCTGATATTATTGCAGAAAAATTCCCTGTAACTTACGATGCTTTTAAAAAGTTTAAAGTAGATGCAGTAACATTTACACAAGACCAGTTGGCTTGGATAAAAAGCTTTGTAAATGGCAATCTTTTAACACAAGCCGAAAGTGGTTTAAGTGAACGGCATTACAATAAAGTTTATGATGCAATTATAGGTAAAAACAATGAATAATATAACTAAACCAAAAGACGATAAATTAATAGAGAAAATGATTTCTAAAATATATACTTACGAAACAACTAGTTGCTACAGTCTTCTTGAGGATTATTGGCAGTTATATTTGTTCAAAATTAACGAAGAACTAGAATTTTATTTTTTTGACCAAGCAAGATTACTTAATGAAAAATTTATAAAACATGAAGAATTTAATAAAAATGATTTTGAAGAACTTGTTTATAATAAACTTTTAAAAAACGTGACTTACGAAAATGTAAAATTTACCTACCGTTTTAAAAAACAAGATGCAGGTGTCTATATGTTTGAAACAGATAATGAAACTTTTATTCTTAAACCGAATGAAAACTAGAAAAATAGGCATCGGTGCCGAAGGTTTGTTGCATAAAAAATTTAAGAATATTGTTAATCAATATGAGTTTTATAAAAAACTTAATTGTTTATTTTGGACTTACTCGGCATCAGGCGAGTATAGAAAGCCTACTACTGGTGCTTTATTAAAAGCAAAAGGTTTAAAAACTGGTTTTGCCGATTATCATTTTATTTACAGAATTGATGGCATAGATCATAACATTTTTTTAGAATTTAAAGCAGGCAAAAACAAACAAAGTCAAAGTCAAATTGATTTTCAAAATTTATATAAAGATAGTAAAAACTCTTTTTATTATGTAGTTTATTCAGTAGAAGAGGCTATAAATATTCTTATTAAACACAATGTAATTATATAATATGCGAACTAACCTTACCGATGCAATTAAGCAAGAAATAGCTCAGCATTTAAAAAATAATTGGCAAATAATAGATATAACAAATCGCTACAATATCTGCCCTGCAACAATTAGAAAAATTAACAAAATGTATAATTGTAACAGAATTATACCTTCAGACGACAACATTGGCTATTTAAGAAAGCAATCAAAAGAAAACAACAATATTAACATAATGCCCAAAATAATTAGTGGATGCATTAATAAAAATATTGATAAGCATAATGTTGAACTGGATTTAGAAGCTTTTAAATATTTTAAAGAACAGACTAAAAAATATTTTAACCCAGTTTTATGCGATGTAATAATTGCCAAAGACAAAAGACCATATGAAATTCAATATCATATTACTCACGGTTTTGTCAATGTATGTTATATTTATAAAGATGTTAACGAAACCTTTAAATACAAATTTATTAATGATTTTTATAAAAATAAATTAACAAAAGAAAATTTAAAAGAATTGATTGCAAAGAAAAATATTTTTGAGGCTATTATTGATAAAGATAATAATAAATGTATTTTTGATTTAGATTTGTTTTTAAATAATACTGTATATAAAGAAGCAGTTAATTTATCTAATATAACAAAAGTCGCTCCAAAAATATGATAAATGATAACCCAAAACCAAACAAAGTAGATATGTGTGGAATTCAAAAGAAAGGAATTGGAGGTGATTTTGATGATGATGTTAAATTTGCTGTATTCTTATTCTTTTTGTTTATTATTTGTGTTGTTGTTGTAGCGGTTATGCAACCTAGACAAAAAAATAATACTCATACAATTGATTGCAAAACAAAAGTCGCACCAAAAATATGATACAAACAATTGATAAATATAAAATAATTGAGAATGAGGAGGTTGTTGGCGAAATTGCTTTATGGCAATATAGCAATCAAAAATTACCGAATATTGAGTATAAAATAAAACCAGAGCATCAAAACAAAGGCATTATGAAAAAGCACTTGCCTATTTATCTTGATAGAATAAAAGGCATTGGAAATATTTTGGCAATTGTTAAATATGATAATTTAATTAGCATCAAACTTTTGTTAAATAACGGTTTTAAATACATTGGCAATATTAATGAAAACAAAATTTATATATATGGACTATAAAACTTGGCTAGATGGCAGAATAAAGCTATACAACGGCAATTGCTTGGAGTTTATGGATAGTATGCAAGAGAAGGTTGATCTTATATTGATTATTAAAAATATTGCTTGATTATTAATAATATTGATTTATACTATCTTTATATCAATATTAATCAATCAAAATAATATGCAAAAAATTTCATTAGAGCAATTAATTAATAAACAATTTAATAAATTAACAATTTTAGAAGAAAGTTATAAAAAAAATAATAGAAGATTTTTTTTATGCAAATGTGATTGTGGAAATAAAACAATTTTACCTTTATCAAATATAATTAATGGTTATACAAAATCTTGTGGGTGTATCAAAAAAAAACACGGTTTTTCAAAAACTAGAATACATTCAATTTGGATTGGCATAAAAGGAAGATGTTTAAATAAAAATTGTGTTATATTTTACAAATATGGTGGAAGGGGAATTAAAATTTGTGATGAATGGTTAAATTTTGAAAATTTTAAAAAATGGAGTGATAATAACGGATACAAAGATAATTTAACCATTGACAGAATTAATGGCAATGGCAATTATGAGCCATTAAATTGTCGGTGGGCTACATATCAACAACAAAATAGTAATTTAAGTATGTTAAAAAACAATAAAAGTGGATATAAAGGAGTTAGTTGGTCAAAAACAGCAAATAAATGGCTTTGCAATATTTCTATAAATAATAAAACTAAAAGAATAGGTGTTTTTGTTGATATTAAAGAAGCTATAAAAGCTAGAAATGATTTTATAGATAAAAATAATCTTATATATCATCAAAAAAATAATATATAAAATGTATATAAGAATTGAAACAGAATTAAAACAAGGTGATTTGTTTTAACTATTTACACCAGTCTTTTGTTTTAGTTCCACCATCATAATAAACAGCCAAGCCGTTTCTAACAAGCTCATCAGCAAGGTTTAAGCCGTTTTTATCTACATTAACTAAATATCTGCCGTATTTATCAATCTCTAAATAAACAATCTCAACACCGCCTTTAACAAAGTTAGAAACAAATGCTTTTGCTTTTAAACCAAGTTCAATCTCTTTTTGGCATTTTGCAGCTTGTTTAAAACTTTCAGGAGTATCTATACCAGCCAATCTGTGGCTTTTTTGTAGCATATCAAGTGGAGGGCTAGGGTTGTTAACAATAAAAGTATCGCCATCTACAACTCTATCAATTGTTGTAGCATAACTATTGATAGATATCAAAAGACAAATAATAAATAAAATTGTTGCTAAAATAAAAAATAGTATATCTTTTTTTTGCATATTAAAAAATTTTTTTAATGTTTGATTTTTTCTTATGATTTTTAAGTATAATTAACATTATGATTAACCAACTTACAAACCATATTATAGTTGCTTGAAAAATTTTTAAGTTTAGGTAGGCAATATTATTAACAGCATTAAAACCAAATTTACTTAACAAATCTAATGTAATATAACTATTAACAAAAAATTTTGCTACCATTAAAAAATAACCAGTAATACCATAAAAAAAGATTGCACCTAATACTTTTGTAAAAGTATTATTTTTATCAAGTTTTAGCCAATCCCAGTTGCTTTTGCCACTTTTATTAGTAAAGATAGGTAATTTATTAAAAACCGCTCTAAATAGCTTAAAATACAAATCTAATATAAATTTCATAGTTTTAAAATTGTGTTTTTGATTAATAATTTTTGCT
>Ga0315902_10000959_pt1 | contig 47327 bp, 58 predicted proteins | sample LakEriMetagenome_9_FD_203523 | JGI IMG/M metagenome (GOLD analysis project Ga0315902, IMG submission 203523) | Freshwater fungal communities from buoy surface, Lake Erie, Ohio, United States - Buoy 12 MA117 | ecosystem: Environmental > Aquatic > Freshwater > Lake > Lake biofilm | place: USA...
GCCAAGCCGGAGGCGATGGTGGTGGATGACCGCAACGGGCAGCTTGCTGCAAGTGCTGCCCTATCAGATTGCTGTCTGGTTCAAATTGGTGGCGGTCGCGGTAGAGAAACAATCGTTCTAAGTGGCAACCAAGAAATCCGCCAACTAGCTGACTGGCTGACACGTTACGCCGACTGGCGAGAGGCACAGGGAGCAACCGGAAACGGTAGCGATTAGGAAAGCAACTGATTTTGGTTGCATGGAGGGAGAAATGAAAAACCACGAACGCAGACCAGACCCGACGCCAAGCGAAATTGTTGAAGCTTGCCGGGAGATACAGAACGGATGGACTCAACAGAGAAGGAATGAAGCGTTTGGAGTCAGGGACGACGCAACAGAGAGCCCGCCGAATATTTACCGCATCAGGTTTCAAAGGAATGGCGACAAGCTCAATACCGGACACGAACTGATGGACTCGGAATACTGGCAGTGGAGCTGACAATGTCAACCGAAAACTCGGTCAGGAAAAAGCTCGTCAGGGCAATACGTGCGGCAAATGGTGCGATAAGCAAAGACGACGCCGAAGAGTTTGCTGAAGCGATATTGGCTTTCGCGAGCACCGAGAATAGTGAGCTGCCCGAGGTCGCCAAGGAGGCACCGTCAGGGCTGGTTCAAATGACGTTTGGTAAATACCGCGGGAACCGAATCGGCGACTGCCCCCGAGAGTACATTGTTTTCATTTCCGGGATAGTCGAGAGCAAGAAACATACCCGAGATATGCTAAAGTGCATTAGGGCGGCGAGGGCTTATTTACTGGAAACGACAGACATGTCGCTGTTGCCTCAAGACTGTCCGTTTGACTAGAGGTTTGCGGCGTGATAGAGGATTTTGATAAGCTTGACTACTATGTCGAACCAAGCGACGGAGAAGCGACCCGGGACGAGACCGGGAGGAAAATCATCGTTCCTGTGAATTGGTGGTGGGATGATATACCGGACGAATCAATCCCAGATAGAGTCAAAGATGTCCGGGCAACAGACATGACAACAATATCAAAAGCCATGAGCGAACGTTGGCCGATTACACCAGAGAAGCGTCAGGAAATGATTGAGCTCGCTCAAGAGGTGATGAAGTTTGCAAAGTCACCTCGCACTAAGCTTGCGGCGATGAAGGTGCTGCTAATGGCAGATGCCTTGAACGTCCGAGGAGATTCGGGCCCGGGAGGGAATCACCTGCACCTGCACGGCGAAGGCCCGAAGCAGGACCCGAAAGAGGTTGCAAAGCAGCTGATGATGGACCCGAAGTATATTTCATTCCTCAGGCAGCTTGACGGAAATGAGCCCGAGGCTAATGATGGCAGTGTTGACTTCAAAGAACTACAGGAAGCAGTGAGAGAAGAAAGTGAAGATTTATCAGCACTCGAGGGAACTACAGCAAAGCGGCGTGACGAAGCCAATCCGATACCAGCAAAACAAGAGGGGCCGGAAGGAACTTCTGGACCTGTTGGTAGGTGAGTTCTCGATTGTCGAGGGCGAGCTTCGGTTTATGGGGCTCTCCGCAGATGACCTTCGGGAAATCTGCCGCAAGCTCGACAAAGAGAACGAGCGATTCAACCGCCGAAGCAAGGTGCTTGCCAAGCGAATTTACGGGCGGCAACTTGAAGCGAACGCGAAAGCAGCCGAACAGGCCGAGGTGAATGATGGCTAAGGAACAGTTCGACGGCCCGGGGATTACCGGGTTCGCTTGGCTGCTTGGTATTTCACTTGTAATCCTGAAAGCTGCAGGTGCGACCGACTGGCCGTGGTGGGCAATCACGCTGCCGTTCTGGGCTCCGTTCGCAATTGCATTGCTGTTGTTTTTCTCTGGAATGCTACTTGTCGTTATCGGTGCTTCGGTTCAGAAATACTCCGAGCGACACTCGAAAGACGAAGATGCCGACGGTACCGTATAAGAACAAAAAGGGCGAGAGGCTTCCGAGCGTAACGACAATTCTTGGCCGGTTCAAAGAGTCTGGAGGGCTTTTGTATTGGGCTTGGAATTGCGGCCGTGACGGAATCAGCATGAACGAAGTCAAGGAGCAGGCTTGTTCTGCAGGGACGATTGCCCATCAATGGATTGAAGATACAATTCACGGCAAGCAGCTCTCGCCGGCCGGGCCTGTCAGCTTAGACATTGTAGAGAAAGCTCGCAACGCTTACGACCAGTTTCTGGCGTGGCGTGTTGGGTTCAACGTTGAGGTGACTCACACTGAAATCAGTCTCGTGTCCGAACGATATCAATTCGGCGGAACACTAGACGGTGCAGCGATGAGCGGCCGGCGGATTATTCTCGACTGGAAGACTTCGAACGCTATTTACGCCGACTACTTGTTACAGTGTGCGGCGTACGCACTTCTCTGGGAAGAACATTACGGAGAGGAGATTGACGAGGCTCATATCTTGCGAATCTCAAAAGAGAATGCGGACTTCGAGCACAGGAAATTCGCAGGATTGAAAGAGGCCAAGGAAATCTTTATCACCTACGCTTCGCTATATCCGAAAGTCAAGGCAATTGAAAAGAGGGTGAAATGAATCTCAGGGACCAGTTCGCAATTTCGATTGCACCGACAGTCTATCAAGACCTCATGCGGAACGCTTACGATTCGCTCGACTTCGAAGAGGTTGTTCGTATCTCGTACGTCTTTGCTGATAAAATGCTCGAGGCTTCTGCCGGTATTCAGTCTGCAGAACTCGGGTACGCAAACCTGTACAAGGACAATTCAATAGGCGCCCTGTACCGAAGCAAGGAAGAGTGTGACAGGGTTTTAGTGAGCGAAGAAAGGCGCGGGGTTGTAAGGCTCATTGCTGTTGAAGTCACGCCGACGAACTGTGAGACCTAGTAGTCCCGGTCAAACAGTCTGAACCCACTGCGACGGAGCAGGCGGCATTCCGTACCCGGTGTAACAGCCGGGTTTTTTTATAGGAACACAAAATGCACGCGATGAGAAACCGAAAAGCTGAGCACGTAGATTATGGATTTATGGCCGGCTGGATTGAGGAGAACCCAAAGGCAATGCCGTCGAATATCGATGGCGTCATCGAACGCAACGGGTGCTTTCTGTGGATGGAATGGAAGCACGGCGGAGAGTCGATGTCGAAGGGTCAGCAGATTCTTCTCTCCAAGCTCGCTCAAGTGGATGACTTTTTTGTAATCGTGATTACTGGTTACAGTAACTCCACAGGCAGAGAGGTCAGGGCAATTCAAAAGATTCTCCCCGATGGATACTGGAAGCTCGTCGGAGAGAGCGAGGCCGACTTGAAAGTCTTAGTCAACAAATTCTACAACTACGCGGAAATGAAATGCTAGGAGCTGACATCGCAAGCCCTGCGCTGTGGGCACGAAAACGAACCGAAGGCAAATTTAAGATACCGCGGCACATCGCATACTTGGATGACCTTATCGTCCGAGCGTTGAACGGGATGGGCTCGAAGCGTATCGTTGTTTCAATGCCACCGCGGCACGGCAAGAGCTTTTATATTTCAGAGCACTTGCCAGCGTGGTACGTCGGAATGTTCCCGGACAATCAAGTCATCCTCACAAGCTACGAAGCAGAGTTTGCTGCGGAGTTCGGCGGAAAGGCTCGAGACCTAATCGCCAACGACGAAAACTATCTCGGAGTGCGAGTCGACCCCACGAAGAAGTCGAGCTCGTTCTGGAAAATCGACGGGCATAGAGGCGGGGTGAAGACGGCAGGTGCTCGCGGTCCAATTACCGGTCGCGGTGCTCACTTGTTCATCATCGATGACCCAATCAAAAACTCCGAGGAAGCACAAAGCGAAACGCTTCGAAACAAAAACTGGGACTGGTTTCGGTCCACGGCGTACAGCCGACTTGAGCCCGGAGGGGTGATGGTTGTCGTACAGACCAGATGGCACATGGATGACCTCGCCGGCCGGATTATCCGAGAGCTAGCGAACGTCGAACCGTGGGAGGTGGTAAGCTTCCCGGCAATCGCGGAAGAGCATGACGTTTTGGGCCGGGCCCCGGGCGAGCCGCTTTGGCCTGACCGCATTGCACTCCCGCAACTCGAAAACATCCGCGGGACTGTCGGGCCGTTCTGGTGGTCCGCTCTTTATCAGCAAAGGCCGACGCCGGCGGAAGGCGGGCTCTTTAAGCTCGAATTCTTCAACCAGTTTTACGACGTCTTCCCTCAGGTGGTGAAGTCCTGCAGGTTCTGGGACTTGGCCGCAACAAAAAATTCGGACTCTGACTTCACTGTCGGGCTGATGCTTTCGCTCTGTGACGACGGGAATTTCTACGTCATGGATATTGTTCGCGGTCGATGGGCCCCTTACGAACGCGACCGCATCATTAAACAGGTCGCCCAGCTTGACGGATACAACGTCAAAATCCGCATGGAAAAAGAGCCCGGGGCCAGCGGTGAGTCGCTGATTGATTCGATGGGCAGGATGCTGACCGGCCACAACTTCCGCGGGATACGCTCGAAAGACAGCAAAATGGCCCGCGTGAATTCCATTGACGGTATCGCCAGTGTGGCAGGGGTTGGGCGACTTCGCCTCAGGAAAGGGCATTGGACTCGCGAATTTATCGACGAATTGATTATGTTTCCTAATGCACAGCACGACGACCAAGTCGATGCCCTGTCAGGTGCGTATAAGGCACTGACCCAAGAAAAAACTGTCTATGTAGCTTAGGACGAACATGCCAAGTGCAAGTCAAATCGCCGCCGTGATGGCTGAAATGGACAGCCGCAATAAGTCCAGCTCGCCTCAGACTGCAGATAACGTCAAGTCGATGCCAGCGATGAACCTTACTGGCCTCCGTTCCGCAATGGCGGGCGTGCTCCCGGGCGGATGGTCAAGCGACCACGCAGCGGAAACCGAGAAGTACGCCGGCTGGCATTACATCGCAATCAACGCAGTGTACAAGCAGGTCATTCAGGCCGGCGTTGAAGTGTACGAGCGTCGGTTGGTTGTTCCGAGTCTACAGAAACCGCAAGCAGCACCGCCAGCTCCAGTTATGGACGGCCAGCAGCCTGTTCCGCAAATGCCCGGAGGCTTCACGAAGGGCGTAAACGAGCAGCAAGAGAGCATGGTTGTCATGCCTCACTTCGACCCAGTGATGAAGCGGCTGAAGCGTCCGAACCCGGCTCAAACTCTTTCGGCGTTCAACGGCGAGCGTGCAATTCAGCTTTGCCTCACAGGCCGGGCAATCACTTGGAACGTTCGCAGCAAGCTCACTGGGAAGATTATCGAGCGATATGTCATCCCGACTTGCCTTGCACAACCACGCCCACCTTCTCGCGAGCTTCCGCGGGGCGGATGGTATGTTCTGCCGGAAGGGGCCCGGTACGCCAACGAAGCTGGCTTCTACATGACAGGCTCGCTTGAGGCTGCATTCGGAAAGACCATCCCAGCTGAAGACGTGCAGGTTATCAAGTTTCCGCACCCGAAATACAAAGACGACGGTCAGTCGCCAATCTCCGCGTCGGCTCTCTGGACTGACACAAGCGAAATGGTCGACAAGAGCCGGCACAACCACCTGAAAAACGGTCCGGACCCGTCGGTGGTTATCGGTCTGGATGGAGAGGTTGACGAGACCAGCATTCGCCGCGGTGAAGCAATCTTCAACGAGCGATACGCCGGGGTGGACAAGCACGGGAAAGCGATGTTCGTCACCCCTGCCAAGACGATTACCCCGCTGACCACAGCTCCAAAGGATATGGCTTACGGGGATGGCTTTACGCAACTCCGGGACGCACAACTCGCGATTCACGGTGTCCCTTTGGCGGCGGTTGGCTTGACTAGCCCGACAGGACGCGAGGGGCTCTATGCTCCGCTCCTGCAGTTCATCGAGCTCTCGGTACAGCCGATTCTGAAAGTGCTCGGAGACGAGGACTCTGCCCTCTACTCAGAGGACGAGGGACGGGAAGTCGAAATCTGCTACACGGCGAAAAAGTTCAACGACGAAGACCTCATCGAAAAGCAAATCCAGACCGACATCACGGCTGGCGTGCTGACGAAGGGCGAGCTTCGAAAGCTTCGCGGTCGCGAGCCGTTTGGAGACGAGCGTGACGAGGAAATTTGCGGTGCTGCTGCGGCTCCCGCGGCAATGCCCGGGATGGTTGGGCCAGACGGACAGCCTGTCGGCCCGGATGGAATGCCGATGCCTCAGGGGACAAACCCTGAAGACGCTGCAGCGATGATGACCAAGCCGACCAAGCAGCCGTTTGGGCGGGCAATGCAGGGCGGAAAGCCGCGGCTCGCTTCCCAGATTGCAAAGGCATTCGCCAAAGAGCTCGAGAAGTACGGAATCGTGAAGGGCGGGCCCGGCTCAGGAAATCACGGCCACTGTGGCGGGACTCCGGACGACGGCGAGCCGGGAGGCTCTAGGCCAGCCGAGGAATGCGGCAACACGCCAGCCCAGCCACAAGCCGCCCCAGCGACGCAAACGCCTCCAGCGGCCCAACAGGCCCCTCCAGCAGCCCCACAGGCCCAGCCGGCAGAGGCCGTTCAGGCACAGCAAAAGCCCGGGCGGTTCTCGGCGGCAAATCCGCACGCTTACGGAATTGACCCACGCCAGCGGAGAATCCTATCGGAAGAGGCATTCCAGTACGTCTCAGAGCGTATCGGGACTGACCGAGAAAGCGAGCTCGGGAACGGGCCGACGGCAAACGACCGGGAGCGGAAGTTTCTCGAGGACCGCGGCTGGGTTCCGACGGGCAGTTCGTTGCAGGCTCGCTACCAAGATTTTTTCGCGGAAGAACGAAACGCCGCAATTGCCGCATACTCCGGACGGGGAGACGCGGCCCGAGCTCGTGCACTTGCCACCGATAACTTTTACGGAATCTCTGCCGAGGAAGCTCAGGCACACTTGGACACGCTTGGTTCAGGTGGAGAGGCAAGCTACCGAACACGGACACTTATCACGCAGGCAGTTGGAAACTACTCTGCAGAAAACGAGGACGGGGCAAAGTGGCTCGCCAGCACGCTCGCAGCTCAAGGCCTGAATGAGACTCAGATTGTCCAATCAATCAACCTGATGCGAGCTTCGCAGGGTGGAAACTGGGCTCGGTTTGAGCCCGGAGACGCGGCACGAATTGCAGTGAACGCACTGGCAGACCCAACAGCCTCGCCTCCGTCACCAACTCCGCCGGCACAGAGCACTGAGAGCCCGGCCGCAGCACCGAAAGAAAAAACGAGCCGAGTTGCACCAGAGCCGGTCGACGGCACGCAGTACAAAGAAAACAAGCTCACCAAGGACATCAAAGAACGAGCGGCGAAAGTTTCGTTTGCAGACGGCGGTGTGCCAGTAGACGAAGATAAAATCCGAGAAGACCTCGAGCTCGAAGCGGAAGGTGAGTTTCCGGATTACGAGCACGCACCGGAAATCGCTTCAAGCGTTACCGAAAACATGAGGGAGAGCCTCAATAGCTACAGCGACTTGCCTCGCGATATCCGCACCGAAATAGACAGCTTCCTTGAGACGTTCGGGGACGAGTTCACCGAGTCAATCTCAGCAGAAAGGTCTGTTGAACGATTTTGGGAAAACAATGAAAGCGACTTCGAAGACGCGATTAAAGCCGAGGCTGGCGATGACGAGGAAAAGCTTTCCGAGTTGACGGCTCGAGCTGAAGAAGTTTTCGACGACTTAAAGCTCGAGGCTCGCAACGCTGCGGAAAAATACGAAAGTGCAATGGACTCTGTTCGTTCAGAGTGGGTGTCGAATTACATCAACGACTACCTCGACGAGCGAGTCGCAGAAGCAAAGGGCGAAAGTGTAGGCTGGGGCTCAATGGAGCCGAACACTTGGCATTCATCTGACGATGGCTCGAAGCTCAAGCTTGTCACTCGCAGTGGAAATGAATTCCACTTAGAAGTAAATGACGAGCTGTACGCTGACCACGGGATTAGCGGCAAGGTCGAGAATATGATGTTCACCGACAAGAAGGGAAGCATTGAAATCACCGGCCAAGGCCGAGGGGAGCAGTTCGAGGTGTTTCGCGGAGTGTCTTCTGCATTGCTTGCGAGAATGCAAAACGAAGACATCGATGCCATAGCATACACTGCAATCGAGCCGAACAGGCAAGAGCTTTACGACAAGCTGACGCAAACGCTCGCTCAGGTCGACGGAAAGTATGTAGCAGTCGTTACTGGCGGAGGCAGCAACCGCTCCGCAAACTATATCGTTGCTAAGCGTGAGCACGCGGAAAAGCTTCGAGAGTACATCGACAACTACGACGAGTCTGGCGGGTCCGGTGCAAGCTGGCTCGTCAAGCAATACTTCAACGGCTTCGTGAAGTCGCACGGCAAGAAGTGGGCCCGGTGGTACGACTACGCCAAGGGCGGAGCTGGCTCTGGAAACTTCGGGCACTGCGGTGGAGACGGAGGCGAAGGAAATCCGGGTGGCTCGAAGCCTGCAGACGAGTGCGGGACGGGGAAAAAGAAACCAGCAACCAAAAAGCCGTCGGCAAAGAAAGAGACGGCACCTAAAAAAGGCGGGAAGCTTGTCGACTTAGAAAACCCCGGAACACTCGAGGTTCACCCGGACTCAAAAGAGTACGCTGGAACGAGCGGAATAAAAATCGACGCCAGCAAGAGCGACGGCAAAGAGTGGAATCACGCTCCTACGGCAGACATCAACAAGTGGAATAAGGAAAACGGTTTTACCCGAAAGGGTGTCGGTAAAGACATCGACTTGGTTGATTATGCTAAAAAGCTAGATGAGGCCTACGGCGGGCCGGCACGTCCTTTCCTTGTGGAAGTGCCGAATCCATCAAAAGACAACCCAGACCGGATGTCTACTGTAATAAGCAAGGAAAACGTAGAGCGTGCTGCGGTTGCTTTAGCCGACATGGTTGAGAAAGCCGACAAGCACAATCCAGAGTGGGCATTATGGTACTCGGAGATTAAGGGCATCCGCGACGAATTGTCTGAGGAGAAAGGCAAATTTAATTTCTCCCCGGCGTCCAGAGAACTGCTAAAGACCGACGGAGGGGCAAAGCTCTTTGTCGGCATTCTAGCGATGACGTCTCAGGAGGGTGCACCAGAGGACAACCTTGTATCAACGCAAAAGATTTACGACCACTACACCGAGCACGGAGAACTTCCCGAGGGGAGAACGTGTCGTCAATTGATTGCAGGTAAGGCTGGAATTGCAATTGCAAAAAACATAGAGAAGTACAAAAAAGTCGCCGCACACTTCGATGGTGATTTTGCCAAGACATACGACTTCCTGAATAAGCAAGTTCTCGCTAGGGACTTGCATGGCATAATGGCCGAGATGGGAATCGTAAAAGCAGACGCAAAAGACAAATTCAACCCCGGTGCGTTCGCTGACCAATACGTGCCGATTTCGTTTATCTTCGGTCCAAAGATTGGTGCGTTCCACGGAAATCTCGGAGAGTTGCCGGGAGTTCTTACTCAAGACCGATGGAACGTTAGAACGTGGGGCCGGCTTACCGGGCAGATTGGATTTACTGAAGAGCAAATCACAAATACTTGGGTTGCTGTGACAGAAGCAAAGGACAAGCCAACTGCTGAGCACGTTAAAATTTCCGGCATGAGTGCCCGTGATATGATTTCCGCAGCCAAGCGAGTTGCTGCCGGGGATGACTTAACTGACAGTGAGTACGTAGGGCTGAATAAGCTTGCCCAAGCTCACGTTTCGTCTGGTAAGGAATCGAAAAACCCAATCATCAAAAGAAACGACTTCACCACAAAGCTCAACACCGCGATGAAGAAAATTACGACCGTAGTCGACAGCCCGGGCGGTGCACTCGAAAGATTCGCAAACCAGCTCGCAGCCGAGACGGCCGTGGAAATTCTAGCCACCCGCGGGAACACGAAAACGGTGAGGGAGGTTCAGGCGTCGGCTTGGATGGTCGAGAAAAAGGCTTGGTACGACGCAGGAGTCGGCAATAAGCGAGGCGGCGAGAATAGCTATGCGATGGCACTTGAAAAACTGCGATTAAACGGAATCCGGGTAAAAACCAAAAAAGAACTCGAAGAAGAGGGAACCGGCGACGAATAGCCTGTAGACTTAACCTGTTTGCGGCGTACAGTTGCAGGATGAGGAGCTAAAATATGAGCGAAGAACGAAACGAATCACCCAGCATTGAAGTGGCTCTCTGGACGATGAGCGACAGCCAATTTGACGGGTTGCTGGATAAGCTTGTGCAGATGTACAAGTCTGACTCCAAGACCGAACCAAAGCTAAAAAGCGTTCCCCCCCGGGCGTTTCGCCCCAGCGGTAGGTTTGTAAAGGCCACTCCTGACGAGCCGAAATCCGACTGCGGGGCCAACGCTCAAGGTGGCGGCGGTTTCCAGCCCGGCAATACCTGTGCGACCGGGGAAGCTGTTGCGGCGACTGCCGGCGGCTCTTCCGCGGCTCAGGGCGATAAGCCTGACGGCAAGAACGCTTGGCACACCGAGACGAACCCGATTGAGACGCTGCGAAATACCGGCGGCTTCACGTATCACCCGAAGACCGGCAAGACCCCGACCGAAGGCTTTGCCGTGTCAATCTTTCCCGAGCAAGAGCGGGTGGTTGACATGGATAAGGTTAGCATGGAGACGGTTGAGAAGTATCGCGACTCAACCAAAGATGCTTGGGCGAATGATGACAGCGTGTACGTTGGCGGATGGCATAACGCCCAAGGCGACGGCAAGGTCTATCTAGATGCAACAAAAGTATTCGACTCTAAAGCGGAGGCAATCGCAGCTGGAAAAGAAAAGGGCCAGCTCGCGGGATACGACATCAAGACTGGCGAAGTCTTTGAAATCCAGACCGCTGAAGAGCGTGATGCTTGGATGAAGCGTCAGGTGGAAATGGCAACAAACGGCATCCGTCAGGAGAAAGCTGTACCTTCGCCAACCGGAGCTGGAGAGTACAATCCGTTCGTAGAGCAAGACGGAGACGGAAACGGCGTTACAGACGCGGCTCGTGTTGGCGTGCCGGCGATGGCTGTTCCTCCTCCTCCGGAAGTTCCGCGGCTCCCGAACCTCAACCAAGAGGAGCGGCACGTTGAAGAGCGGTTCGCCCGGACCTTCGAAAGCTTTCCTGATGAAATGGCGAACGCTTACGCGGAAATGGTCAAGAACTCGGATAAGCCAAACACGTTCGAGACTGACGCAGCGAAAAAACTCAGCTCAGCTTGGAACGATTCGGACCTCGACAAGCGTGCAGAGAAGCGAGCCCGCTATAATCTGTCGCTTCACCAAACAGCCAACGCGATTGCGAAGCGGGCGTTTGAGAAGCACGTCGCGTCATTGCCTGCCGGAAGCGACATTCTCGTTACTGTTGGCGGTTGCGGGGCCGGCAAAGGCTACGCTCAGAAAAACGTCCCCGAAGTTGCACCGCTCGCCGGGGCAGCTGGAGCTGTCTGGGATTCAGCTGGAGACCAGAACGCAACTGAGAACCCGTGGATTCAAAGCCTTGCTGAAAAGCACGGGCACAAGGTCACGTACGTTTTCGTTCACGCCGACCCGTACGTTTCTTGGGCCGACCCGGAACGCGGGGTGGTGAAGCGTGCAAACGACCCTTCGGACGGCCGGATGGTCGACGCTTCTGTTTTTGCTGATTCTTATGGAATTGGCGGAAAGAATCATTACAATTTTTACAACCAAAACAAGAATAACCCTGCAGCAAAGTTCGTGTTTATTGATTCGACGAAAGGCAAGCCGAAGCTTGTTAGTGAGTTTCCGAAAGAGGCGATTCAAGTGGACCGAAAGCAGTTGCGAGATTTTGCCGCTGCAACTGTTGCGAACAGGCAAAGCGTTGCACCACGGGTAAAGCGTGGGGCGTTGGTTGGAACACGAATTTGGGGAGGTAACAAGTAATGGCGAAAGAAAAAGACCCGCTTGTCGATGAGGCTTATGAGGCGTTTCGAGCTGAGGAGCAAAAGTACCAAGACGGACTGGACAAGCTCGCACGAGAAAGCGGATTTTTCGTTGACTGCGACGAAGAGATTTTTCCTTTGAACGACGACGGCTCAGCGAAGAAAGACAAGGGCGAGAAGAGTGACGACCTTAAAATCTTCTAGTCATTGGCTGGGCTTAATCAAGGGTGGGCCGGGTTCCGGCAACCACGGGCATTGCGGCGGTCAAGGAGGACCCGGCAATCCCGGCGGCTCGTCGTCGGCGGGCGAGTGCGGCACGTCAACCGCAAAGCCAGATAACGCAACCGCTCTTAGCGACGAGTTCTTTGATTGGCTCGAGGACTACTTGGCAGGCCGCTCGGAAGTTGACTTGAGTCAGTGGTGGAGGCACCGCGGCGACAAGGAATACGAATTGCGTGCCATTGGCACGAATGCTATTGCGAGTAACGTTTCGAGGATGTCGACAGCGGCAACAGACAAGCTTACTCGAGAGTTTGATTTAGGATTGTCGTTCTGGGGTAGGCACAAGCAAGGAATCAGCAACGGCCTCGAGAGCTACTACCAGAACGCTTTCGAGCTGGTGAGCAGCGGAATTGCTGAGGACTATAAAGACAAAAGCTTGGGCGATGTTTTTCTCGACACGGTAGAGCGCAGCATAGCCGACGGGCACTGGGCTCGCTTTGGAATCTCAAAAGAGAACGAAATCAATCTAATTTTGGCTCTTTCGGAACGAGCAGCTCAGTCAATCGATTTTAGAGAACTTGAGGCCCGCGACTTTTGGGCTAAAAGCCAAGGCAAGATTGACTTGAATGATATTCGTCACGGCGGAAGGGCTGCTGCTTCTAAGGATATTCAAGGCTTGCAGCCTGTAATGGAATCATTGATGGAAGCTCGGGCTCGTCATTTAATGGGCACGGAAGCTAACTTCGATGACGCAAAGGAAAACTTTCGAGCTTATTGGAGGAGCTGGCTTAATGACTCTCAAAGTCCACTTGGTCACTGGATGGCACACGTCGCCTCGAAAGAGCTTGGTGCACCATCGATAATGCGTGGACGTGAGTACGACGTATCAATCGATGGAAATTATTCTGGAGTCAAGGATTTTCTAAACAGAAATCAAGGCGGCGTACGCATCGACGATATTGCAGACACCAACTACAAAACAGACGCAGCGATGGTTAAGGCAACTTGGGAGGTAGCTCAATTAGCACTTCGAGATGAGCCAGAAAGCATGGTACTGTTTCGAGGTATCAAGCCGAGAGAGGACAGTGAAGTCGACTTCACAGTGAAAGAGGATGAGAATCTAATGTTCAAGACAGACATTACTATCGAATCGTCTGCACTTCAAAGCTCTTCAACGAAATTCAGTGCTGCTTCTCAGTTTGGGAAAATTGACCGCGACCATCCTTTATCGGAAGAGATTCGAAGTTTAATTGACAGCCGAGACGATTACGGCAAAAAAATGGACTTCACTGAGCCGACGATGGTTATCGGTGCTGACATCCCGAAATCAAGAATTTTTTCGGTTCCGTCATACGGTGCAAACGACGCGGGAGAGGAGGAGTATGTAATTATGGGCGGAGACTGGGACAAGAATGCTAAAGTGTACTTGATTGGTCTTGGAAATGGCGACCGTCTTAGCGAGCAAGATGCAGAGAAGTTTATTAAGTGGAACGCAACGCAAGACAGGAAAAAGCGAGCTGAAGTCGACAAGTGGGCAGTAAGCACCAGAAAAGGCGGGAAGTAGAAGTGGCAAAGAAAGCTTGGGCATTTCCGACAGAATCATTCGAGCAGGAGCGTAAGCGAAAAAAGAAGTCGCACGCCAAAGGGTTCGCTGCTTGGATGGGGATTGTCAAAGGCGGTCCCGGCTCGGGCAATCATGGACATTGCGGTGGAGAAGGCGGAGATAATAATCCGGGCGGGAGCAAGCCGGCTAGCGAGTGCGGTGGCGAGCAGAGTGCTGAAGAAAGAGGTGGCGAGAAGTTCGAGGCGGTTGGAGGAACAAGTAATCACGAGTACGCAAAACTCGGCCCGGACGAAGAGTACAAGGAAGCACTGAGCAAGAACAAGCAAGACAAGTTCGGTTCCCATCGAAGCCTCGAGCCCGGAACGCCGGTTGCACTGCGGATTGATATTCCCGCATACAACAGCACTGGGAAGTACGTCGTGACGGTGCACAAGTACACCGGAGGGAAAAGTGTCGGCACTCCAATTGGATATGACTCGATTGTGAGATTGTCCGGAGAGGTTGTGTTTGCCTCCAACGAAAAAGGTGCGGAGACAATCCTGACAGGAGAGAGCAATAAGTATCCGCTTGCCACGGTGAAAGGGAAGTTCGAGACCTCTCGTGAGTTGCCTGAAGACTTCGAGGACTGGACCCCGGTTGGCTACAACCCGAAGACCGCGGCTTACTTTTACGACAAGCGAACTGGCGACGAGATAACCGGCGGAGAGGATGCAATCTCTGTTGGTAACACGGTTTTTATTCGAGTCCCGGATATCGGGGAGCGAAACGCGAAGCGACGTTACAAGGCCTTTTCTAGATGGATGGGGCTTACGAAAGGCGGGCCCGGCTCGGGAAATTACGGCCACTGTGGCGGTACTGGAGGGAAAGACAACCCCGGCGGAAGTCGCCCAGCGGGCGAGTGCGGCCTGAGCGGGCAGACAGAGCCAATGGAGGTCCCGGAGTTTGCCGAGAGCTCGCGGGACTTGAAAAAGCTCGGGGAGGATGAAGAGTGGGATGATGTATCTGGAACTAGAAGGGTCACTGTATTTCATTTCAGCCGAGAGGACAGGTCCCAGACGGGATTGAAGCGGGGTTTTGCCGGAACGGCCGCTGCAGGCGAAGAGCGGGCCTCTATGGAGTACGAGAACGGCCGGCTGAAAACAGAGAGTGCGGTGATTCACGCTTACCTGTACGGGGCGAAGAGAGAGAAGGTTGTCCCGGGCAAGGTGATGCACAAAATTGAAGCGACGATGTCGGTGCTGGATGTCGGCAGCGATATCTACCAAGGCATTCTCGACGAGGCACAGAAAGAGGCTTACGCGACCGGACGGCCGAAGCTGGCTATCGCACGCGAGCAAGCGAGGATTCGAGGGTACGATGCCCTCGTCTCGCAGCGTCACGGGATTATGCAGATTCTCCGCGATATCTCCCCAAAAGAGATAACAGTGATGACTCGCGAAGGTGAAATCGGATACGAAATCAAAGCTTCCGACGACTACATTCAAAAAAACGAGCAGGAGCAAAAGAGATATCACGACAGTGCCATAAGCTACTTTAGTAGCGGCCGTGCCGGTGAATTGACGATGGCTTACGTCAGGGACGCCATGACTCTTGACGGAATCTTGAATCAAATGATTGCGGATGAGCGGGTTAAAATGCCGCTTGCAACTGCAGGTGAGATTCAGGATAGAATTCTGCAGAAGCAAAGCCCGGAAGATATCTCGGCAGTGAAAAGTGCTCTTGAATCTCACCTCGAAAAAGTGACAGACAAAGACGCAGCCGAAGAGTACGCGAGAAAGCTGAAGTACGGAATAGTCTCTGGAAAAACGAAAGAGCAGCTCATTGAAGAAGGGTGGGAGCAGCGAGTTGACTTGCTTAAAAAATCAAAACTTGCTATTCGAGTTCCTGTTTCCGTCGTGAACAAAGTGTTTGACGACCAAAGAATGAAGAGCCAGTTTGAAACTGGTTCTTCGCAGGGTGCTCTAAATGACAAAATGCGGAGAGATTTTGAGAAGGGGTCGATGGGTGTTCCTTGGAAAATAGAGGACAGCAAAAGGCCAATTTACGGATACGTTAGCGACGAGCATGGATTGCACGATAACAGCTCGCTAAGACACTACGGGCACGTTGCTTTCATTCTGAAGGAAGGATTGAAAGACCGAACTACCGTTACATTTGGAGACTCGCTCGACCATCGACTTCCGGCGAGTATGTACAGGGACCCGAAGCAATACTCTGTTGCCCCTGCTGAGTTCGGCGAGGTGACGCTGAAAACAAGCTTGTACACTGAAGCTCAAATTCACGGCGGAGTCAGCATGAACGACGTTGAGGATATAATCGTCAGCGAGCAAGTGTTGGTGGATGCAAGAAAAGACCGGTTTGATTCGTTTGCCGAGCTCATTGAAAACGCATCGTTCTACTCAATCGATGTGAAGGTTGCCGTCAATAAATCAGGGCGGATAAAGAAAACAAGCGTCGCTGAGTATTTGAATTCAGTGAAGGATATTTACATCGCTTCGTCTTCTGAGCCGGAAGGCACAAGGCGGGCGATTGAAGAGGTAATCAAGTTGTCAAGTAAAAATAGAGGGTAAATTGTATGCTGATTGCTACTCGAGGGAATGACAAACTGTTTCTTGAGCACGAGAGCGAGGGGAAGCGAGTTGGGCGGATTGAGCTCGAAGACGGCGTTGTCGTAAATAATGTAAACGTAGACTCTGTTCTTGCCCGCGGATACTGGGAGGAGGCTCCGAATCCACGGTCGGTCAAGTCACTAAATATCCAGCGACGTCCGGCGAGTGAAAAGTGAATCCACAAAATCGGCCGGAATACGAAAAGCAGATGCTCGCAAAAGTAAGCTCGATTGCCGAGCGTTGCTGTTGTGCAGAAAGAGATGAGCAGAAGATTGACTGTTTCGAGCTGATGGACCTCGAGGACTTAATGCTCGAGATTGCCGAAGCCGCCTACGAGGCATTGCTGGTTCAGTTGGATATTCGCACTATCCCGCGAATGCCTATTTCTGAGGTTGACGACTTTCTGCGGCAGATTGCTTTAAGAATGATTGAGCTGTCGACCGAAAATAAACTGGACGAGGCTTGGGCGAACACGGCCGCGGTTACGATTGTGACCCGGCTCTGGACTATCGGCGAGGGGCTGGCTGTCCGGCACGCCAAAACTCGGGTCACTCAGTACAAGTCACTGCCAATGGGCCTGCTTTACCTATACGCGGAAGCTTCAAAGCGGCGTAAAATCGTGAGCGTGTGGACAACGGAGGCCGGGCCGTGCGAGCTCTGTGCGGCTCTCAGTGGCTCATTGATTGATGACATTATTAACAACGGCCCTCCAGCCCACCCGCGGTGTCGATGTCACTTAGAGCATACGGTGATTGAGTGAAACCAAAGAAACGCAAGTACAAGCCACGCTGGAATACCAAGACAGTCAAATGCACTGAATGCGGCGGGGAGTGTAAAGCCGGCAGCAGCAGGCCGGCGGTTGTGTACTACTACTGCAAAGAATGCGGAAGCTCACAAAAGATACCAAGAGGGACGAAATGAATTACCAAGTAGAATCAGTGCTGAGAGCCCACGACCACTTCGAACGCTTGTGGGGAGAAATCGATGATAAAAATCAAGTGTTCTCCCGGGATGCAGTGGGCCGTGCTCCGGGCAATGGAAATTATCGACACCGAGCCCAACTCGCTAGAAATGAGTCCGGAGGAGACCGGGGAGCTGGCCCGGATAATGCTGGACGCTAACTTTTTCTGCACGTCCGGATACGTCACGATTCGGAATATGAGCTCCGACCGATACAAGCTTCTGGCAAAACTGTTCGACGTACTCTCAGTGAAAGCGTCTTCGCTCTTCAAGTCCGACCTGATGCAGAAAAAGATGAGAGCGAGTGCAACCGCTTGTCGGCGGAAGTTCCACGAAATGTACGTCAAGAAATACATGACGGAGTGAGCTGTGATGGACTTGGATGGGAAGATAGTTTGGCCCGACAAACTTGAGATTCATACGACCACGAAGATTCTCGGCTCTCGTCAAATGCGAGAGGCGGTGGCGTATATCAAATCCGCAAAGCACCCTGTCGTCATCATGCAGCTCAACAGCGATGACTCGGTGAAGCAATACTACTACAACGGGGCTTGGGTGCAGCCGAAGACTCGCCTTTGCTATTTCGACGCGGTGAGCGCCATAATCAGGCACAAGAATCTTTCGCTGGTAATCCCCGAATTCTTTACATTCATTGTAAAGCAATGACGCGGTGGGTGACTGATTCGCCTACATTTAATCGCGGGAGACCAGCTGTGAGCAAAGAAAACAACAACTTATCAATGACTGGCGGAACTATTTCTCTGCCACAGATAGGCTACGTTGTCGACGTTGACTCGAGCAAAATGACCGCTTCGGCAATCATTTCGACTCCTGCCGTGGACCGTGTCGGGGACTCAATGGACCCGCTCGGTTGCGACCTTGCCCAGTACCGGCTCAACCCGGTTGTGTTCTGGAATCATGCCTTCGATGGGTTTACCAAACCGATTGGCATTTCAGAAGACAAGGAAACTGGTAAGCTTGAGATTTACCCCACCAGCGAAAACATCAAAGCGACCTGTCACTTCACGAATAAGTTTCTGGAAGCCGAACAGATTTTTGAGCTGGTGAACGAGAAGACCATCCGGGCGACTTCGATTCGGTTTGACCCTATCGGCTCGCCCAGTCGGGTCAATGGCGTCCAAAGGTTCAACAAGTGGTATCTGCTTGAGTGGTCATGGGTGCCGATTGGGTGCAATCCCGAGGCGGTCCAAGACGTGATTGCAAAAGGCTATCTCGCCGGCCGCAGAATCTCAGCTGGTATCGCGAAGTCTCTGGAGCTTGTAATCCCTGAACGCAAGCTGCAGGTTCCGGGTTACAGCACGAAGAGAGACACAAAAATGCGGTTTGCAAAAGCCTGTGACGACAAGATGAAGTGCGACTGTGAAGAGGGCGACGCTCTCGGAGGTCAAGTGAAAAAGCAAGACGAAGAAATGAAACGACCCGGCGACGCTCCCCCCCCGGGGACCAAGCCCGGTGCCGCACCTCCTGCAGCAGCCGCTCCTCCGGCCGCTCCCGGGAAAAGCCCTGACGTTGCCGCTGCAGCTCCCGGCCAAAGCCCGGACACAGCCGCTGACCCAGAAGGCGAAATGAAGAACAACGGCGGAGAAGAGACGCCAAAGCCTTATGGGGCACAGCTGGTCGAAGCCGCTTACAACGCACTCAACGAAGTCCGGGTAAACATCCAAGAGGGTGCAACCACTCTCGAGAACCCGGAAATCGAGGCTCTTATCGCGACCACGCTCGAAGCATTGTCGACGATGATGGGTAAGGTTGAAGACACGTATGCGAAGGCTTACGTGCAGAACCCGAAGTACAACTACACTCCACTTGTATCGAACGGACGCCGGCTTGACTGGCACGAGAAGCTGAAATCGTTTCTCGCCTCTGGGGCACGCAATCGATTCGCAACGAGTGGAATTGCAGAACGAATCAAGTCAGTTGTCCAGTCCGGAAATATCCGCGGGCGGGAGGCTGAAATTCTGAAGTCCTGTGCACAACAGCTGCAGAATTTTGTTGAACAGTCTCGCTCCGACGTGAGGACCGAGGGTGACGGTGTCGTGAGTGAACGGCTGGAGACTATCACAAAATCGTCTCAGGCTACGCTCGACTTTCTGAAGGCGTTCAAACGCTAAATTTTCTACGAGGTTACAATGTCGAACATTGAACAAAAGCTTCAGGCGGTCGAGAAGACTCAAGCCGCCATTCTCGAGACCCTCAAGAGTCTCGACCAGCCCAACTACCGAGTTGTCGGTGGTGACGGTGGCGTCGCAGTCTCTTACATCGAAGAGGGTGGGCCTCAGGACGTCGTTCGAATCGACAACCTGTGGTCACGCGGCGAGAACACGATGAAGAACTTCCGCAAGAACTCGTACCTCCCCGGGTACAAGGGTGCGAAGGAAGGCGGCTTCAAGTCTTTCGGCGACTTCCTGTTGACCGGTCTCCGGGACTCGAAGTCTGCAGAGTGGCAAAATCGTCACGCCAGCTGCTACAAGGCAGTTCAAGGCATGTCGGTTGGCGCAGCTGAAGACGGCGGGTACATGGTGCAGCCCGAATACTCCGACCGGATGTTGGAGCGGGTCTACAACAACAAGATTTTCTCGATGACCGACAATTACACTGTCGCCGGCAACAACTTGGTTTTCATGCGGAACGCTGAAACCAGCCGTGCAAACGGAAGCCGCAAGGGCGGTATCCGCGGATACTGGCTGGGTGAAGGCCAGACCGGCACCAAGTCCGCACCGAAGATGCGACAGGTTCAGCTCCGCCTGAAGAAGCTCTGCATTTTGGTTTACCTGACAGAAGAGCTCATTTCGGACGGTGGCACTGCTGTCCAGTCATACGTCGAAAAGTGTGCAGCCGAGGAATTCAACTTCCTCATCGGCGATGCAATCTTCAACGGAACTGGAGTCGGCCAGCCTCTGGGCATCTTGAATTCGGGCTCTTTGGTGAACATCACCAAGGAATCCGGACAGGCCGCAAGTACCATCGTCGCAGCAAACATCGACAAGATGTGGGCTCGCCGGTACGCTGCAGCTGACGGATACAGCTGGTTCCACAACCAAGACTGCGGACCTCAACTCGATTCGTTGAGCCAAGCAATCGGCACCGCTGGTATCGCCCTGTACCGTCCGAGTAACGGGCTTGCTGGCAACGCTCCTCAATTACTGAAGACCGCTCCTCGCGTTGAGACTGAGTTTAACTCTACCGTCGGAACCGTTGGCGACATCCTGCTGGCCGACTTGAGTCAAGTTTTGTCTATCACCAAGGGCGGTGTCAGCCAGATGGCCTCGACTCACGTCGAGTTCCTTACCGACCAGACAGCATTGAAGTTCACCATGCGTCTTGACGCTCGCCCTTGGGACGACACTCCGCTGACCCCTTACAAAGGTTCCAATACTCAGTCCAGTTTCGTCGCCCTTGAGACCCGCGCCTAATCAATAGCGGCTCTGGTCTTTTCAAGTTACATTTTTGCTAGAGAGGAAATCATGCTTCCCGGAAGTTTGTTTGAAAAGGGCTTGGACATCCACCCGCTGGTTTGGCAAGCAGACGCCAACTCAGACGTCACGATGGACTGGGTCTCGCTGAAAAATTATGACCGCGTCTACTTGCTTTTCATTAAAGGCGGAACAGAGGACGTGGATGACTTGGGTATTGAAGTAAAGCAGGCAACCGACACAGCTGGAACAGGCGTGAAGGCATTGCCTGTGAATCGGTGCTGGTACAAGACTGGAACCATGACCGCTCAGGGAACGTGGACTGAAGTCAGCGTCGCCTCTGGAAACGGTGACGACTTTGTTTCGTTTGGCGCGACGGTTCCGTCTGGTGCAACTCGAGTTGTCCCAGACGTTAATACCAATGCTTTGCATCTACTGATTGAAGTCAGGGCGGAAGACCTTGATGCAAATGGCGGATTTACCGCAGTCAGTGCGACCGTCGAAGGCGACAACACGGACAACGCTTTACTGGTGAGCGTTCTCGCGATTCTTGCGGACGGCGCGTATCCGCGGGCAATTCCGTCTTCGCCCCTTTAATCGTTAACTGATACCACTTCACGCGAGGCAGGGCGAGGCGTTTACGCCCCGTCCTGCTTCGTTATCATCGCGAGGAAAAAATGTCCACTGGATATGTTTACAACGTCCGGACAGATTGGAGCAGCGGGAACTTTCGTTTTGTCGAAAACGCGACAGGAAACGCAATTTTCACTGTAACCACTGCCGGCCTGACGATTAGCGAAGGCGAGAACATCGCACTCGGAACCACGACCGGTACTCAAATCGGAACTGCCGCGTCTCAGAAGCTTGGCTTCTACGGCAAGACTCCGGTTGTGCAGCGGGCAAAGGCTAACTACGGAAACTGGGCTGCAACATCTAATGTGGTTCAGGCCTTGGTTGACTTGGGGTTGTTCGACGTAGCTTAGTTTTCGTAAATTCCATGAAGTGAAGGGCGGCGAAACGCTGCCGCCCGCTTTGTGGAAAGCTTTCGAGGACGAAAATGTCGAACGACAACAAGAACGGCTCGCAGCCGAAAGAGACTCTCAACGTTTCAGAACTCGAGCCAGTGGCCCTGACGCTGTTTGGGGCGATGCTCTCAAGCAACACTGGTTACGAGACTGAAGCTGTTGCGGCCAAGGCATTCGCCGCTGCCAAGGTTTTCTGTGACGAGGCCAAGCGGTTGAAGTCCGGCGGCAAGGTGTTTGCTGAGCCGAAGAATCGCAAGATTACAATCTGGATTCACAGCTGGGACCCGGTAACGGAACAGCCGATGTACAACGACGCCGGCGAGCCAGTCTGGATGGAATCGCAGGGCGACCCGTACTCTTACGCTCCAAACAAGAGCGTCGACCACCCGGTCAATCAGTCCTTTTACCTGTCACGTCACGAGCTCGGGTTGGACGTACCGGACAAGTACCGGCAAGCCCTTCGCAGTGCTCTGACCTCTCGAGAAGGCCGGGTTTTTGTCACCCGCTAATCAATGGCTATCGTCACGCTCGCTGAATACAAGGCAATGCTTCAAATCAGCGGAACGGCTGATGATGCTGTAATTGAATCGGCAATCTCGAAAGCCGAATCGATTATCTCAAACGCAAGCCGTTATTTGTATTCGTCTCAGGCCTTGACTGAGTATTACAGCGGGAGCGGATTGACGACGCTTGTGCTTCGGTACAGGCCGGTGACTGCCATTGCCTCAATATACGTCGACGACAGTGGATACTACGGTTCCGCTTCTGGTGCATTCGCTGCGTCGACGTTATTGACAAGCGGCGTTGACTATGCCTTGGACATCTCTCGGGCGAACTTCTCAGAGACTGGCATCGTTCACCGTATCGGAATGGTGTGGTCGAACTACATCAAGAAGTACGGCGCCGACTTGGTTGGCTCGCACCTGCCGGGAATTGGAAATATCAAGGTCACTTACACGGCCGGGTTCGACGGCTTAACGAACGCAGTCCCGGGAGACCATAAGCTGCTGGCAATTCTGCTTGCAAGGCAAATTGCCAAGACGGTTGCGAATGCAGGGCTCGACTTCTCGAGTGAGTCATTCGAATACTACAGCTACTCGCTCAAGCAAGAGTCACCGGGCGATTATGCGACGATTAAATCACTCATGGCCTCAATCACAGACGTGGTGTTTTAATGGACAGCACGAGCCTAGCACGTATTCCCGGGATGCTCCCGAAGGACTGTAAGACCACCGGGCGGTACTACCGAAGGACCGGCTCGAGTTCGTATGAGGCTGGTGTCGACATCGGAGAGATTGAAGTCCGTCCACTGACCCGAGACGACACGAAAGAGCCTGCGTCGTTCGCCATCAACAACCGGCGGAACTTCGCGGTGTGGCAGAAAGAGCTCAATCGATATTCCATCACTGCCCCGCGGATTGGCGACAAGCTGACCATCCCTGCTTCGGCAGGCGACAACGGCGAGGCGTGGATTGTCGATGGTATCTCAACTTCAATGATGGGAAACCGGCACGTCCTGAACTGTTCGAGGATGCGATAATGGAAATGGACCTTGAAAAGGGGATTGAGGTCCTGAACGCATTTGAGGGCTTTCTGAAGCAGGGCGATTTCAAGCCGGCTTGGAAAGAGGTTGCGTACCACCTCGAGGACAATTTCTGGCAGATTTTCTCGGACCAAGTCGACTCCGACGGAAACCCTTGGCCCGAGCACTCGCCGGCCACCGTGGCCGCAATGGGCCCGCACGACCTGCTGATTGACAGCGGAGAGCTGTTGTCAGAAGTCAGCAACCAGAGCAATTACCTTTTGACCGAACGTGGCATCACTGCGACGGTCGACCTCGAGTACGCAGCGGCACAGAATTTTGGGACCAGCACAATCCCGGCTCGCGAATTCATGTATCTTCGGCAGGATACCGTGGATAAGATAATGGAGACGGTGTATTACTACATTTTGAGCAAGCTCCCCGAGAATAGATAATGCCGACCACCTACACTTGGACAGACAACGAAGACGGCACTGGGGCGACCGTCGCGATAGTCGGCGGCGGAGTGCTGGACAGTCACTCAGTTTACACGCAGCGTTTCGCCGGCGGGCTGGGGAGCGACGGCGTCTGGACGCTTGGAGGTGCAGGGCTCGGAAATGGCAATGTTTCGTTGAACTTGGACCCCGGCCACTTTTTCGGGTATGTTGTCTCTTCGTCGGGAGGCGTTGATTCGATATCCTCTGTTGAGTATTTCGCGACAACTTCCGGCTCTGATTCGATTCACTTCCTGCTGTTACAGGCAATACAGGCTCGCATAATCGCAGTCAACCTCGCAGACGTCGGCTCTAACGTACTTATCAGAAAAATTCCGACAGAACGTGGACACGATTCCGAGACGTACCCTTACCCGGCAGTGATAGTGTCTCCACTCGGAACAGAACAATTACCCGGCGGGACGAACGCACGCGATGACATTGGGTATCCAGTGCTCGTGTCGATTCTTGCCAAGAATAATCAAGACCTGTCAGAAACGAATTTAAATAAATTCCTGCTATGGCGGGAGTTGATTGCAAAGGCGTTTCGCGGGGACCAGCAACTCGTCACTGGTGGCGACTGGAATGCTCACCGCACAAAGGTTGAGCCCGGCCCAGTCATCAGTCCGTCGGCTGTCTGGAACAACTTATTTCAATGCTCGCTGACTATACGTTGTGAGGCTCGCCAAACGCGAGGTTTGTAATGGCTGAAATTTACGGTGACGTTTCAATCTCGACGAACAGCAAGCTCGCTTGGCAACTCGAAGGCACGGGGGACGTCGACGAAGTAACGGACAATCTCGCGTACGACGGCTCGGTTGCGGTTGCTGACTTCGCGTCAGCACTTCAAATCGAGTTCCTCTCAGAGAGTCTCGGTAAGGTCGACGGCTTTGCTTACAACGGCGGTATTCGCGGCACTCGCTCTCGCAATCACGAGCGTGTCCGAAAAGTCGCTCACGTTGTTCGAGGTTCAATCGAAATGACCCCGACGCCGATTGAGCTCAACTCGATTCTGTACTTTACCACTGGAACCGCAACCACTCCGTTCGCTCTCACTGAGCAGGTTCCGACGATTGCATTCATCGTCGACCGAATCGGCAATCGATTCATGTACACCGGCTGCAAGATTGGCCGGATGACAATTCGCGGAAGTCAAGGCGGATTGATTGGCGTTTCCTTGGACATCGAAGGCAAAAACGAAACTGTTTCCGCCAGCTCATTCCCGGGAACCATCACAGCAATCGACGACAAAGAGCCGTACGTTTTCAGCGAAGCAGTTTTCGCTCACGGCGGAGACAGTTATGAGATTCGAGACTTCGAGCTGGTTCTGGACAACGGCCTGATTACAGACCGCCAGATGAATTCGCTTTATCGACGCCGACTTCCAGCCGGCGACCGCCAAGTTGGGTTGCGTCTCGCTGTCCCGTACAGTGCGGCGATTCTGACCAAGTTCGGCAATGTTGCCGAAGAGGGCCTCGACGGTGCGACTTTGACAATCACAAACGGCACCGTATCATTGACTATGACGTTTGGTAATTTGAAAGCGGACAACACGTCTCCCGTTTCCGGAAGTCGCGGAAATGAAATGCTGCTGCCTTTGACCTTCACGGCATACAAGAAGGGCGGCACTATGGAGGTGTCGTTCGCTAACGACAGCACTCCGTAATTTTGAGGTGAAGTGTGAGTGGAGCTTTTATTGACGGGACTGAAGACGGATACTTGGCACCAGCTGAAGGAATTCACGGTGGCGTCCGCTTCAGTTTCCAGCCGCTGCTTGTCGAGGAGCGTTCCCTGTTTCTCGACAAGATGGAAAAGTGCAAGGACCGGGCCCAGCAAGACCGAGTCACTGCAATGGAGCTGGAGAAGATTCTGCGGAAGTGGGACCTGACCAAGCCTGACGGAACAATGGTCCCAATCACGGCGAAGAATATCCTTCGCTTGAAGTTCCGGCTCTTCAATGACATTCAGGCGATTGCCATTTACGGCACCCGCGGAAGCGACAGCGACCCGGGCGAGCCGGTCGAGGTCAAGCTTGAGCTGGACCGGACTGAGGTTGTCAGTGCGATGGATGGCACGAACCTGAACGACGCAGTCGAAGAGGCTCGACTAAAAAACTGACGAGCGGGCTGACAACGCTCTTCAGGCACCCAGAAGTCGCTACCCGCTCCTGTGCTGATTGTAAACGATGGGTTTATAACCAGCATGGAAAGCGGGAGCTGCGGCACGGGAAGCCGATTGAGCGGACAGGCCCGCCGCCTTGCTGGAGCTGCCCAAAAAAGTCGCCTGACGAGGCTCACAACTATGAGCTTTCTGAACCGAACCGCGACCTTTACAATCTCTACTGCAAAGTTAAGGCGACCAGCGGAACGTGCCTTACGGAAGAGCAACGCTCGAGCGAATGGCTTTCTCATCGCCTCGCACTTATCGACATTTTGGTCGAACGCGACAGGCAAGAGAAGCTCGCCCAGCAAGTCGCAAACATCGTAAAGGCGGTGCCCAGTGGATAAAGAGCTGAATTTAATTATCAAGCTGGCGGAGGCCTCGTCGAACGGCTCAGAGTTCGGCAGGCTTCATGCTAATCTTGAAAAAGTAAAGACCGAAATGAGGGACATCGGTCAGCTCCAAGAGGCGAACAACGCCCGCGGAAAGGAATTGCTTCGGCAAGAAGCCGCACTTGAGCAAGAGCGGATTCGGCTAATAAAGGTAAGGGCGGATGCAGAAAAGCGAGCTGCCGAAGCGTCTGAAAATAAAAGAGCCTTTAGAGGATTCAGTAATGTTAGCGAGAAGTTCGGTCGAGAGGCTGCTTCCGAGCACAGCAAGGCGTCAGCGGCTACTGCAGAGCTAGAAAAACTAGAAGGACGCTTAAAGGATGTCCGCTCTGAGCTGTCCGGTTTCAATGACGAAACAAACAAGCTCGATGACTCGCTAAAGAAAACTGCCGAGACTGGCGTTCGTACTTACGAAAAAATCAACAACGCTATTGAAAAGTCGGCAAGAGAAGTCGAGCGGCACACTACCGCTAAGAACAAGGCGTATCAGAAATTCTTCGGCTCACTTATGACCGGATTCCAAGGCCTGACAAGCCTAGCGAAATCCGCCGCACTTGCGTACGCAGCTGCGATGGACACTGACGATGCAACCGTCAAGAAGTGGATGCAGTGGTTTGCCGCAATTGAATCGGTATCACAGGCATTGCACGGGATACACGGCGTCTACAAGTCAATAACAGGAGCACTAGAGGCTCTCAAGAAAGCCAAGCGAGCGACCATTGCCATTAACGCGGCACTGGCTGCAAGCGAGGCAGCGGTGTGCAAGGCTCAGTCATGTGGTCCGCCAGCTCCGGGTGGTGGCGGTGGTGGTGGCAGCGGATGGTGGGGCCGAGCAAAAGGAATGGCAGGGAGAGCGGCTGGATGGGCCGGCTCTGCTATGCGTGGCATCGGGACATTTGCAACAGGAACCGGCGGTTTGCTTGTTACTGGCATTGCCGGTGGTCTCGCTGCTGGAGAGGCGTTTAATTACGCGACATCCGGCGAGACGCTGACTGGTGCGGTTGGCGAGGCTTGGAGTGCACGAAGCTCTGAGCAAGCTTCCCGGAGACGGGCCGAGGAAATGGAAAGACGCCGGCCGCTCGAGAACGACGTCACGCGAATACTCTACAACGAGCAGATAAACTCAAGAACGACAGTTGGGGAGCGGTTTGCGAGAGACGCGAGCAACCTGACTGGAACGGCCGACGCGGTTGCCGGCATGGGCTGGCGTTCAAGAAAGAATCAGCTAGCCGCAATGGAAGGCCAAGCAGCGGCGAGCACGCGAGCGTCTCACTACCTTCGCAGTAGTGCTGACAGTATGATGCACATGGAGGGAGGGCGAGAGCAAGCCGCACAGCTTCGCCAGAAAGCGGCTGAAGAAGAGATTCAAAATATCCAGCGTATCATCGACATGCAGCGTCTTCAGCAGCAGATTAAGATGGATGCTGCTAGGCAGGACTTGGATATCCTGAAGACACGTCAACAGATGGCACAGGAAGAGTCTGAGTTTTTCAAGTCTCTCGTCGAAGACGCGAAGAGAGAGAAGAAGGCGGTTACCGACGCCGTTCTTGGGTCGAAGCCCGGAGAGGTTCGCCGCGGGTTTGCAGCAAGACAAAAAGCAGAGGGCGGCGGTGAGTTGAACTACCGAGAGGCGATGGCCCTCGAGCAATCCGGCCTCGCGACAAACGAAGCACTCCGCAAGGCAATTGAAGAGGCGAAGGAAAAGGAGGCAATGCGGCGTACCAGCGGAATGCCCGGTGCGAAGGAAACTTGGGACCGAATCAACAAAGACATATCTGATGCACAGTTCGGCTCTGATTTATACGGCACCGAGGCTCGTGAATTAAAAGCCGACGTCAAGATTGCACAGAACATCGTTGTATCGCTCGAGAATAAAGCCGACAAGGAAATCGACGAGCTTATCAAAACACTCGAGCCCGCTCTTCGGAGCCTGCTTGACGAACGCAACAAGCAAGTCGAGGTTGCAATCAAAGAGGCGATTGAAAACGCTTCGAGAGCAACCGCGACCAACATGACAGAGGAAGAGCTTCAAAACAAGCGAATGGGCGGAGGCTCGCGATAATGTACCTTCGATTCGGAAACTATACTCACGCGGTCGACGAAGCGGCTGTCGTTATTTCCAAGCGTCGTAAAATCAACGAACGCGGATTCCCTGTTGGCGGGACCGAGACTTGGCAGATTCAAGGCCAGCTCAACGGAAATTCAGTCAGCGACTTGACGACGAAGATTCAAGCCCTTGAAGCAGCTTACGCAAAGGGCGGGCAAGACATATACTTACTTGACGACAATTACAACCAGACAGCTCACTATCTGAAAAGCAGCGATACTGTCTCGGGTGTTGTCGCAACTGCAATCGTCTATCCATTTCAAAATGGTGCTGAGTACACGACGTTTCGGAATTACAGTATCGAGGTTCAGGCATCGTACGACATCGATGGCGGCGGCGGTTCCACTGGCGGGCAGAATAACGTTGTCGAGTTTGACCAGACAACCAGCTGGCAAGGCTCTGGCGGGCCTCAGTTCATTGTCCGAACGACGCGATACGGAAGGCCGATATACCAGCAAGTTGCCCGCGAAACGCCGATTATGGTACAACAAACCGGCTCGTCTCTGGGTTATCGAACATATCCGGTCCCACCTCCACCGCTCTACCCAAAATTTGAGCACGTCGAGCGTCGGCAGATTACCCGGCAACATCCGCGGATTGCGTCTCGCGAGGGCGAGCGTGAGTTTCGAATCAACTGGTCATACTCGTTTACGTTGGTGAAATAATGGCAACTCGTGTTTGGATTGGTGCGGTTCGACCAGTCGCTCAGGTGACTCGGTGGCTTTTTAATGGGACATGGGAAAACAATGACAATGTCATTGTGACAATCGGCAGCAAGTCTATTACAGTTGTATCTGGAAGTGCGACTCCAGCGACCATCGTTGATAATGTCGTCACGGGACTGAACAACTCAAACGACCCGGAGTTCGAGGAGATTACATGGTCTCGCTCTGGCGATTATCTTGTTGGAACTGCCGACGAAGAGGGTGTTCCGTTTACGTGTACGCTAACAACCACAGAAACCGGTGGCGGTGCAGCGGACTTGCAGCGATTTGACGGTGCGACCAGTTCCGTCGGAGTTGACTTAACGGCATGCACTGGACCGAACTTCGCGAACGTTGCCGGGAATTGGTCTGGTGCGACACTGCCAATCGATGGAGACACGGTCATTTTTGCGGACTCAGACGTGAGCTGCTTGTACGGACTTGATAATAATGCCGTTACTCCAGCATCATTGTATTTCGACGCCTCGTTCACTGGCTCGATTGGATTGCCGGTCTACAACGAAAACGGCTACTATGAATATCGCGAGCGGTTTCTGAAGTATGGCAACTCTGGCGACGCCGCGAATATGCAAGTGGTGGTCGGTCAAGGCGAGGGCGGCGGTTCACCGCGAATCAAGCTCAACGCCGGCACTGGGCAATCGACGGTCACGGTATTATCAACCGGCCAGCCCGAGACAGATTCAGAAAAGGCATTCGAGTTCATTGGGACTCACGCAAGTAATGAGGTCAACGTGTCTTCCGGCTCTGTCGGGATTGCCCTGCACGCCGGCAGTGCTGCGACGGTCCCGACGCTTCGGGTTGGCTACCAGACGAACATAGAGAGCGACTCCAGTGTTTTGTGTGGGCTCGGTGCTACGCTTACCACGGTGATTCAGGCTGGCGGTACGCTGGAGACCCGGTCAAATGTCACGACCCTGACTCTGAGCGGCGGAGAGCACGTTAAAGCGGCTGGGACCGTAACGACCCTGAATGCTAACGGCGGGGTGTATATCCACAACTCAACAGGGACCGTGACGACAATCGTCGCTGCCTCCGGGGCGGAAGTCGACTTCAGTCGAGACCTTCGGACGAAGACGGTGACGAATTTCACAGTCAATGCCGGCTCGACACTGAAGGACCCGCATGGGGTTGTGACTTATACGAACGGAATCATTTTCAACCGTTGCCGGCCTAGCGACGTTGAGTGGGAAGCCGCAATCAATAAGACTTGGACTCAGGCATAATGCTCGAAGCAGTTGTCGAATACACCGGGGTCGAAGACGTCATATCGTTTTCGTACAGCATGGGCCAAGGAGTTGTGCCCGGGGTGATGTCGTTTCAAATTACACCGCAACGTCTCGACAAGATTGCCCCGTACGGAACACTGAAAATCACGTACGGCAAGACGAAGCTGAAAATGAAAAACTGCCTGAGCGACCGGGCGAGTTATCAGCTGAATTCCTCTGGAGAAGTGATTGCCTTTTACGCCACAGATTATCGCTGGGCGTGGCATTATTCGACCATCACCGGAACTTACAACCTCAAGGACATCGAAGGAAAGGACCTCGTTCTTTCCGGGAGCAAAAAGAAAACTCCTGACGATGTTTTCGGGTATAGCAAGAGAAACCTTCGCGAGCTCGTGCAGTTGTGCTTCGAGGCGATGGGGGTTGATAAAGCGAACGTCTCGCGAGTCCCGGAAAATGTCTATCCTGAGGTTTCGTGGGACAACGTGATTGCAGCTCAGGCTCTTCACAGCCTACTCGAGCAGTTCGACTTGCGAGTGTGCCCGAACTGGAAAGGCGGTGCCGCTGTTTACAAAGTTGGCCGTGGTGGCGAGCTGACCGATTACGACAAAATCGAATCGATTGGGCAAGAGTCCGACCCGGTCGAGAGGCCTAAGGAAATTCGGTTTATCACTCAGCCAATCAAATACAACGTAGACTTTGAGCTCGAGCCTGTCGGAGAAGATGTCGACGGCAAGATTCGGCCTATTGAGGACTTGAGTTACTACGTGCCGGAAATGGAAGACTGGGACCCGGCGGCTGGTTTCGATACACTCGTCCCAGAACAGGATACCGATTACGCTTACACGGTCGCAGCACTCGCTCAAAAGTGCATATTCAAGTGGTGGCGGGTGAAGATTCCCGAGGTCTCCGGGAAGACGGTTGGCGGTTGGTTTGGAAATCACCCAGCCGGCCCGCCGAACCTTGGCCTGAAAAAGTTCATCGCGGAATACGGCGACCCCAAGTATGTCGAGCAGTTCCTGCCACTACTTCCGGTTCAGGCAGAAACAATTCTTGACGATATCGACAAGCGGCGGTACGCAAAAGAGCCTGTCGTGTTCGGGAAGTTCTTCGACGATGGCGATATCGGCTCGTTAAACACAAATGACCCGGCCAAGATACCTTGGAAAAACCTCGACCAGATTCGAGTCAACCAAAAAGTCAACGTTCGATATATCGTGACGTTCTCTTCTATGAATATCGACCACGACCGCGGAATTGTGATGTTCGACCAGCCAATCACCGCACAAATCAACAAGACCACCTACACCTTTTCTCGGCCGCGGCTCTGGCTTCGGTGCGGATGTCATATCAAAGACCTGAAGACTGGATTGCCGGTTCGGTACAGTAAGGTGAAGGGCATGGCAAAGAAAAGCCCGGCCAGCACTGTCACTGTCAGCGTTGATGAAGCGGCCCCGTATTATGGTGCCACTGATGACAAGGCGAATAACATTGATGAGGTTGAAAAAATCATCGCGACTTACGACGCTGAAGTTGATGAGACCTTCAAGCGTAAAGACGCAGAGACCGCAACATATATCGGGATTATCTCAGTCAAGCTTGACGGTGCGATACGAGAGGCGAGCTACACAATCAACGAGGGCGGTGCTACAACGGTAGTGATGCGAAATACTGACAAGAGCCGGGCCCGGACGCTTGGATATCTCCGCAGGACAAAGCTTCTGCAGGATGAGATTCTGAAGCGGCAAGAGGACCGCCGAAAGGCGATAGAGCTCTGGCAAAAGCGAGCTGAGCAGGTGAGGTTCCTGTAACCGATGGCAGAACGAAAAATCAACCTTCGACCGTTTGAGTGTGCCGAGACAGTCCCGGCCTATTCAATCGTTGCCATTGCCAGCACAGACACGAAAGCCGGCGGGCGGCGGATTGTTTACACCGTGGAGAAGGCGACATCCACTTCAACGACGTTCGGTGCCACAAGCCGGTTCGACGGGCAAAAGGGGGCAATCAATGTCAGCGAGGACATGCTTGTCCGGTACACGGGCACGCTCGCCGTCGGAGACCGGGTTCGGCCGAAGACTGGCGACTGGGTTGTCGAGAAGAACTCCGCGGGTAATTTTGTCGTCGTTGGACTGGTTGAGCGTGACACGCTGCAGCTGGCCTCTATCCGGCTCGACCCAATCAAGGGCGGTCTGCGATTGATAAAAGCCCCGTCTGGCGGGATTCCCGGCCGCGTCGGCTCTTTGATGGGAGGGGCTATCTGTGATATCGTGACGTTCAACGCAAACGGACAACTGACTGTTAGCTCGGATGCAATTAAGGTATTCAACTGGGCCTCTTCGGCTGTTTGCGTTAATGGCGACAGGTATGGGATTGCTGGCTGGGTGAATTCGGCTTGGCTAATTGTCGCAGAGGATTGCAACGACGGCGGCTCGACACTTCCTCCGGTCAGCGGCGGTCGAACGACACCTCCTGCCGGCGATGCGATTACAACAACCATTAGCCCGATTACAACAACCATTGCATTCCGCGAGGTTCGGTATTCTGGTGCTGGTGCTGGCTCTGGGTTTGGATAAGGTTTATTAGTGAACAGGCGTACACTATGGCTACAGTAACGAAATTCTACAGCTTCGTGGAGGCTGTGCACGAGAAGGTCCACAACCTCGGCTCTGACACGTTGAAAATCATCCTGACAACCGACGCTCCAAGTCTTAGCTGGACCCAGCTTTCAAGCGTCACCGGCCAGTTGTCTACAGCAAACGGATACACTCAGAACAGCAAGACGCTAACCATATCAAGTTCCGGGCAGTCTTCTGGGCTTTATACGCTCATGGTTAGCCCTGACCCAAGCTGGACGGCATCGGGCGGGTCTATAGGTCCGTTCAGATATGGTATCGTTTATAATGATTCGGCAACCAACGATGAGCTGATATGCTTTGTGGATTGGGGCTACCTCGTGACCGTAGCTAGTGGACAAACGTTCACTGTAGACTTTGACCAAGTGTCCGGATTCTTATACGCAACGTAATGGTGAATTGTGGTTGGAATGCTTGGTTGCGGATGTTGCGACGGAGGTGGAGGTGGAGGCGGCGGCGGGGATGACGACCCGACGCACGACCCGCTTTGCGGATGCTTCGCAAACGAAAACGCACCCGTGCTGTTTGCTGACAAGACCGATGACATGGACGCACCCGACGCTTCGGCGTGGAGGTTTATCGTTCCCCCGGGCGGATTCCCTCCCGGCTGGAGCGGTGAGTATTACGTCGCCAATTCGCGACGATTCACGCACACGAGCATTCCGTATAATCGCAACACCCCATCGCCGTACATTCCGAATGACGGTGCGTTGAGGTATGTGACGAATCTCGATATTGGCAAGCCTCATCCGCAAGTGCTGCAGTATTTCTCGCTCGACTTTACTGAGTGGGATTTTTCTTTTAAGCATACGTTTGACTTAGATTTATCGGTTTGCCCTGACTGGTTTTTTAGTGTACAGCTATTACGGCCAGTCGATTGTTTTAAGTGGTATCGCGATGGGTGGCTGTTTCCGGGTGGCCCGCCAACTGGTGGCCGGCACTTTCAAGGTTTTGAGCTGACGATTCGAGACACGGCACCTCGCTCTACGTTTTGGGGACCATGCGGCCCGTGGAAGGGCGTTCTCGATTTTGGGATATTCGGACAGCACCCGAATCAGGTTCGCACAGAGATAGGCTCAGGGACCCATACAATTGAATATGTATGGAGATTGGCCTCTCAGCCGATTTATCCTGCGACGTATCCGATTATTCAGGACATTATTGTCGATGGCGTCACACTTCAATCGCTCGAGACGGCCTACACCCCGAGCTGGGTTACATCTGGTTGTGCAGGAAAGCCGACGCCTTGGCTTAGGTTTTGCTTTGCTTGTGAAGAGTTCGGTGACTTGGCTGGTCCGGCTTTCCCAAACGGACTCTATTTAATGGGAGACAATTGGGTTGGCCCACCGAGAGACTTGATTAAATTCGATGAATGGACAATGCTGGCAAACCAACGATGATACCTTGCATTCACCGCGGAAAAGTCTTTCGTGAAGTACGCAACACGTTCTGCGGATTCAAGCAGAATTTTGAAAAAATCTTTCGTTGCCGCTTGTATGTTCTTTGCTGCGAGCGAAAATACCAGTACGGTCAGGCGGAACGTTGCTGCCTGACGTGCGACGATTACGAGGGAGTTAAGAATGAAGAAAACGGGACTCAGCCTGTTGATGGCTGCGGCGGCTGACAGCGGCCGGCGTTATTCAAGTTGGGATGACAAGCTTTCGAGCGAGCAAAGGAAAGAGCTCGCTGAATTCAGGGAGGAGTATTTTAAGATGGCGGAGCATGACCGCCCATCCGTTCGGGCTGTCCGGGACGTTGTCTGTTCTCACTTTGGAATCAATGTCTGCAAAGAGAGTATTCGCTCATGGCTTCACGACTCCTCAATGACGCAATCGAACAAGAGACAGAAGCAGTCGAGCGAATTGGCCGTGCGAGCCGTGCCCAAGTCGCGTCGCTCAAAAAGCTGATTGAGCGGCAGTCTGAAGAGATAGACCGGCTCAACCGGGAAGTCGACCTGAAGGCATTGCTCGAGGGAGTGAATGTCGACCACGGGCCACTTCACGTCAGCAAGTCGCGAACGAACGCGGCTATTCCGATTTTCATTTGGTCTGACTGGCACGTCGAAGAGCGTATCGAAAAATCGAAGGTGCTCGGTCGCAACGAAATGAACCTCGAGGTTGCCGAGCGGCGTGCTGAGAAGTGTGCGACCTCGACAGTGAAAATGATTCGGCACGTCCGCGAGTCTTCCCGGGTTGACTCAGTGTTTCTGTTTCTCGGCGGAGACTTCATCACCGGAGATATCCACGAGGAACTTTGCGAGACGAACTTGCTAGGGCCGGCAGAGGCCACTTGCTTTGCGTATGAGTTGATATGCAAAGGGCTTGAGACGATTGCCGCGGAGAAGTACCTGAAGACGATTCGGGTTGCTTGTGCTGTTGGTAATCACGGTCGTACGACAAAAAAGATGAGGTTCAAGAATGGCAAGGAAAAGTCATTCGAGTCCATCATTTACGCAATGCTCGCGAAGCGATTCGGCAGCAAGCGTTTTCAGTGGGAGATTACCTCCGGCGGCGTCGGCATGTCGTACCTCGCCCCGCACTTTGCGATTCGAACTTGCCACGGTCATCAAGTCCGGTATCAGGGCGGCGTCGGAGGATTGACAATCCCTTTGGCGAAATGGATTTACCGTCAGGACCAGACGCTGCCGGCCGGGTGGAATCTTATCGGGCACCATCACCAATACGGGATGCCAACAAACCGTTGTCTCTCAAATGGCAGCTTGATAGGATGGAGCGAGTACGCCACAGAGAACGGCTTCCCGTTCGAGCCAGCTCAACAGGCCGGCTGCATTTACGACGTCACGAGAAACCGCGTCACAGGTGTGTTTCCTATCTTTTGCGATTGAGGGAGTTATGAGCAGACAGGTTCCACAGATTATTCTGGACTTGCTTGAGGACTGGGCCCGTGATTCAATTCGGAAACGGCCAGACAAAGGCTGGACCGGGTTGGAAATCATCACGAAAATAAAAGGTCTCAAGGAAAGGCACGGCTGGGCGGAATTCATGCGAGAGCAGACCAGAGAAAGACGGAAGAAAGAGACGAAGGGCCGCTCCAAAGGCGACCCGACTCCCAAGCAAATCCTGCAGATGGCCCAAAAACTCCGCGAGGCCCGGCTGGTTCCGGATGACGAAATTACCCGCAAATTGCCGGCGATTCGCGAATATCGCGAGACCAGCGAAGGGGAGTTCGAGCGGGTGACGTGAAAATTCTGGAAAGTTTTCCGGAATTGCTGCAAAGAACCGCTTGATACCGACGAAGATATCGGTAGAATTCAGCCGAGCAATCAAACCGAGACTTCCTCGGAGGTTGCCTTGAAAGAGGGACAAGCAATGAGCGACGCGATGAGTGGTCATAACGGAACGGGCGGCTTGCAGAATCACAGCATGGGCGACCTGTACCCGATGACGGTGCGAGTGATTCTCAAGGACAACGATTTTTTCTGTCAGGCGTTTCACTGCATCACTGGCTGGGAGGGCTCGAGGTTTCACGCCGGAAACGGGAGTGATAATGCTGCCTTCTCGAAAGCCCACGGGCAGGCCGAGGCAGAGTGCGAGGTAGAGTTGGGATGGCGTCGGTAGTGCGTCATACCGGATGACCCAAGCGGTGAGGTGGGACCCGGCGGCTTATCAGATTGGGCCGTATAACCCCCGCAAGCTGGTGAGTGGTTGTTTTTGTTATCTCCTTCGACCTGAGCTAGCCGTTGCCGGACGTAAACCGGTTTTTCTTCTACACAATCGAAAGGGAATCTAATGTTGAAAATTCGCAAGTCGACAAACGCTGCTGACCGTCTTGGAGAAATCCGCCGTCAGATTAAAGAGCTCGAGAAGCAAGAGGAGGCGATTCGAGCAGAGCTGATTGAGGCCGGCATTGCACGGCTCAAGGGTGCTCAGTACCTCGTGACTCTATCGCGTTACGAGAAGGAGTCGACGAACTGGCGAGGGATTGCAGAGAAGCTTGGTGCCAGCCGTCAAATGATTGCGGCTAACACAACGACCAAGGCCGTGTTTCAAGTTTCTTGCAGCGAGCTCGACTAATGTACACTTTCAACGGCCAGCGTCTTCGACAGGCTCGCGAGGAAAAGGGATACAGCCAACGCGAGCTCGCGGAGAAGTTAAACACAAAGCAGCCGTATATCAGCAAGCTGGAAAAAGGCCTGAGCGAAGGAGTGATGTTCTTTCGCTTGGGCCAGCTTGCGGACGTTTTAGGGTTGCAGGTTTCTGACATGATTATCTGGAGTGAAGACAGTGAAAGAATTAAGCCTGACGGAACAACGCGAGTGGTTGACAATCCGGGAGCGGATTAAAGGGAATGTCGGTTTCGTGTGGGCTGTCTTCGAGGACCTGCGAAGGATTCGGGACGCTCGCTTGTACCGTGCCGAATTCGGGACGTTCGAGGAATATGTTCGCTCGGACTTGGGCTACACCGCGAAGTATGCTCACAGGATGATTCAAGCCCTCGAGGTCAAGCACACTGTCGAAGCGGTTGGCGGTGTCGTTGCTACTCAAATTGAAAATGAGCGGCAACTCCGGGAGCTGGTTGGCATTGAAGAGGATAAGCTTCCGAAGGTACTCGAGGCGGCTGCTGAGATTGCCGGCCCGGAGCGAGTGACCAGCACCCACCTGAAGCAGGCTCGCGAGTCGATTGCCCCTCGAGAGGCAAAGGTCCGCGGCTCTGTTGTCAACGACGAAGCAGGCTCGGAGGTGCCGGACCATTTGAGGCGGGCCCACGCGAACGGGATGCTGTTGAAGCAAGTCTCCACCAAAGTGCAGGGGATTGCGAAAGAGCTCCAGAAGCTGGCAGAGCTTCCGGGCGGTGAGTGCTTGGAGGTTGATAAACTTGCGGCTCAATTATCGGCTGTCGGTAATGCCGTGGCTCTCTCCGCGTACGGTGCAACGTGCGACCGGTGCGGCGGGGATGGGTGCGATTCATGCAGGGAGCGGGGCTGGTTCCCGCGAAGAAACGTAAGGGACTGAAATGCAACTTGCATTCGATTTTCTGGAAATGGAGCAGGCGGCTCCCGCGGTGAAAAAGTCCGGTGCGGTCGTTTATCGGCCGTATCAGGTCAAGGCAATAGACAGCGTATTCGAGCAGTGGGAAAGCCACAGCTCCACACTGGTTGTGTCCGCGACAGGGACTGGCAAGAGCGTGATATTCTCCGGGACGATGGAGCGATTCAGCCGTCCGGGGCGGTATCTCGTGTTAGCCCACCGCGACGAACTGGTCAGACAGGCCGCAGGCCACGCCAAGAGGGCTGGTCTGTCTGCTGGTATTGAAATGGCCTCAATGCGTTCAAGCAGCGAGGACGTGATTGTGAGCACGATTCAAACTCAGTGCAGTTATTCAAATTGTTCGGAGTGCTTCAACAAGCCGTACCTGTCGCAGAACTGCATGAAGTGCAGTGGCAGCGGAAAGATTCGGCGATTCAGTCGATTCAATCCGTTCGACTTCGGCTTGCTGATTATCGACGAGGCCCACCACGCGACAGCCGAGAGCTACCGAACGGTCCTGCAGTGGTACGGGCAGAACCCGGACTTGAAAATCCTGTTGGTCACGGCGACCCCGAAGAGGTCCGATAAGATTGGCTTGCATAACGTTTGCCAGTCAGTGGCGTTTGAGTACGACGTGATTGATGCAATCTCGGATGGCTGGCTGGTTCCGATACGTCAACGCTTCGTAGAGGTGGCAGGGCTCGACCTGAGCAAGGTTGCGACTCAGAGCGGAGACCTGCAGGCCGGCGGAGTTGAGCGGGCTTTTATCAATGCCACAATGGACGAGGAATACATGCTTCATCAGGTTGCAAAGCCGACCATCGACGAAGCAAAAGGACGGCCGACGATTCTATTCGCACCCGGGCAGGATTACGCAAAGAAAATCACCGCGGCGTTCAATGCCTATCCCGGAGTGACAGCTGAGTGCATTATCGATTCAGTCAGCAAGGAACATCGGCAGGAAATCATCGCGAGATACAAGAACGGCCAGACGCAAATCCTTGTGAACTGCATGGTTTTCACTGAGGGCTTCGACGCACCAGAAACGGCGGTGGTCGCCAACTGCAGGCCGACGAAGAGCGATTCGCTATATCGGCAGATGATTGGACGAGGGACCCGTCCGCTTCCCGGACTTGTCGATGGGATTGCAACCGCAGAGAGGCGAGCTGAAGTAATCGCAAACAGCCGTAAGCCGTACTGTACGGTTCTGGACTTCGTGGGAAATGCAGGCCGGCACAAACTGGTGAGTGTTGTCGATGTCCTTGCCGGTGACGGTGTTGATAAAGTCGACCTCGAGGCAGCTCTGAAATACGCTCGCAAGCGGAACGAGGCCCTCGACATGAACGAGGTCATCGAGAAACAGCGACAGAAGCGGCTCGAGCGAGAGGCGAAGCGAAAAGCGAACAAGCGGAAGGTTGAGCAGACTATCCACTTCGCACACGAAGTCGATTACAGAACGACCGACGTCGACCCGTTCGCTGGAGACGCGGCAACGGCCGTGAGCACGAAGCCGAGTAAGACCGGCACCTTGACGGATAAGCAGTTCTCGTTTCTAACTCAAAGGGTTGGCTTGTCATACGAAGAGGCCGCGGTGCTTTCGAAAGAGAACGCGAGCAAGAAAATCGGCCAGTGGATTAAACGCAAGCAGTTGAAAGGGAAGTAATGAGCGTTTCATTGAGGGAAGACAATCGGGCTTATCGTGATATCTGCCTGCTGGTTCTGGGGATGGCGATGGGTTCAGAGCGGGCAACCGTCTTGAATTCGACCCACGTCAACGATTATCCGAACGAGCTGCAGTGTCTTTATAATGCGGTCAAAAGCCAAAACGCACAAATTTCCAGTTCATGGCTTGCCGACCGCGGGGTGGTGGTCGAGAATGGAAAGACGGTCAGGCAAACCCTGATTGATAAAGTTGTCTCCGTACGCAACAAAGCGACAGTCCAGCGGATGGCCGCAGAGCTGAGAGGGTTGAGTCAGACGGAGGACCCGAAAGAGTTTGTTTCGCTGATGGAAAGCTGTTTGGAAAAGTTGAAGGGAGAAATTCTATGATTGAGACTGGAGCTGTTATTCGAATCAAGGACACGCACGAAAACAGCAATATCGCTGGGCGTGTGCTTCCGGTTGTGTCTGGCGGCAGTGCGATGGTGATTGTGACGTATCAGAATCTGCGTTGGGCAATCCCTATTTCAGATATCGCTGAAGTGTACGCACCGTTCCACGAGCTGATTTATTCTGAGTTTGTGGCAAGCAGGCTCAAGCCAATGGAGCGGCCGGTTGATAATATCCTGCATTGCGTGCTGGGTTGCGGGACAGAGGCTGGCGAGTTGATGAGCACGGCGAAAAAGCTCTGGGCTTACGAAAAGCCGATGGGAGCTGCCGAGCGTGAAAACCTCATCGAGGAAGCTGGCGACCTGCTGTTCTATCTCGTGGGGCTTTGCAACTCTCTCGGTATCACAATGTCTCAGATTGCCGAAGAAAATCGCAGGAAGCTTGTGAAGCGTTACCCGAACGGATACAGCAATTCGGACGCTGTTGCCCGTGCGGACAAGGGAGGTGCCGATGCTGGTAATTAAACGGAATGTCGGAGAGTCTTTCACGCTACGTATTCCACCCAATTCCGGCCCGCAGGTCATCGGAGTGAAAGTTATTGAGATTCTCACTCGCTTTGACCCGCGGCTGGCGTTGGCTGTTGACTCGACAATCCGGACACTGGCCTCGTACAAGGAGGGTTCACTGATTCGGATTGTTGTTCCTGATAAACCTCGCGTTCAGGAGGTCCGAGTAGGGGTTGTGGAGTCGACCCTGTGCGGATACAGTGCGAGGATTGGAGTTGCCGCGAATCGTTGCGTGCACGTATTGAGGGATGAACTTGAAAGGGAAAATGATGGACAGTGAAAAAAAGGTCCTGCAGGTTTACCGGGCAATCAATCAGGTCCAAGCCGAGCTGGCTGAATGCGGGATTACCAAGGACCGCAGGAATTCTTCGCAGGGATACAACTTCCGCGGAATTGACGATGTTTACAACGTGCTGAGTCCGATTCTGGCGAAGTGCGGTTTGTGCATTCTTCCGCGGATGATTGCTCGCCAGTGCGAAGAGGTCCCGACGAAAAGCGGCGGGTCAATGCGATACGTCACGGTCGAAGCTGAATTCGACTTCGTGTCTGTCGAGGATGGAAGCAGCCACACCTGCCGGACTTTCGGCGAGGCGATGGACTCCGCGGATAAGGCCACCAACAAGGCGATGTCCGCGGCGTACAAGTACGCTGCATTCCAAGCGTTTGCAATTCCGACAGAGGGCGACAACGACGCCGATGGTCACACTCCGGACCCGGCCCCACGGTACGCACCTCAACCGCAACGACCCGCCGCCCCGAGCCGACCAGCCGCTGGGCCGGCAAAGCTCCCGGAGGTTGGCAACTGGCGTGACGTCCCGATTCACGTCGGGAAAAAGTACGTCGGCCAGACGCTCGGAAGCGTGCCGGAAAGCGTGCAGCAATGGTTCCTGACGGAGTGGAAAAAGGACAAGCGGGTTGGCGAGTTTGCCGACAATGACCGCTTGATTGCTGCACTCGAGGCGATGGCCCGTGAAAATGGAGGGGCCGCATAATGCCGAAGAAAAACTCTGGGAAGAAACAGAAAAGCCTTTCGTGGTACAAGCAAAAGGCTTGGACTGAATTCTCTCGGATGATTCGGCTTGAAGCGGTCGACCTGAAAACCGGCCTTGTATCCTGTGTCACCTGCAGCCGAAAGGCATTGTGGAACGACGGGATGCAGGCCGGTCATTTTATTGACGGACGCTACAACTCGGTTATCTTTTACGAGAGAGGCGTACACGTCCAGTGCTATGCTTGCAATGTCATTTACAACGGCCGCAAAGATGAGTATTTCCTGTTCATGGAAAAATCTTATGGCCGGGAAGAGATAGACAAGCAGATGCGGATGAAGTGGGAGAACGTCTCATTCACTCGAGACCAGCTCGAGGATATGAGGAAGGAATTCAAGCGGCGTGCTGATGCAGCTGAAGCAAGGCTCAATCAATGATAGTCAAGGCAGTTCTTGAGTACGCCAGCGAGCAACTGAAGCGAAAGTTTCAAGTTGCCCTGCAGAACAACAACCGCGACATGGCCCATGCTCAAGTCGATTATGCTTTCGAGCAGATTGTTAGTGATGACCATACTCCACTCGCGATGGCAATGCCGGCCGACTTGGCCTTTCGTTTCGAAGAGGCTGGAATTTACACAATCGAGGAGGTCTGCTGTTACACTCGAGACGAGTTGTTGACCAAGCCGGACATCGGCCCTTGGGTGATAAGCGAACTTGAAAAAGTGCTGAAAAACGTTGATTTGAGTTTGCGGAAGGATGACGCGAAGAGATAGCATTTACTTTCGAAGCGGGGAACCAAACTGGAGGCCGTATGAAAAGGCTCATTCTCGCTTTGTTGTTTGTGCTCGCTCCACTGCAGCTATATGGACAGCTCGGAAGGACTCACGAGTTTTGGGATTCGAAATGGTCGCAGGATGCCGGGCACCATAAATCGGTTGTTCGGGTTCTGTGCGGCGGAGACGGTTTCACGTTCTGGGGCGGAAGCGGAGTTCTCGTTGAAGGCGACCTGTTCTACACAGCAGCCCACGTCATCGACGGCTCGCAAACTATCAAGGTGATTTTCCAAGACGGGAAAGCCTTTGAGGTTTCCATCAAAGAATGCTTCGTCTCTCGGGACGTCGCGGTCCTGAAGCCGAACGGAAAAATCCCAGATGAATACTTGAGGGCTAAAGTTTTTGGAGGTTCATTAAAGGTTGGCGAAGAGCTCGAGGCTTGCGGGATGGCTGGCGATGAAGGGCTCAGGCACTTCACTGGAGCTGTTCGGGGTTATGATGACTCGCGAGTAGTGCTTGATGGATACGCGATACAGGGAGATTCCGGTGGGCCCATTTTCAACTCTGCCGGCGAGGTTGTTTCAGTTATCAGTGGAGGGGTATTGTGGCACGACGGCGGAATAATCTCGGCAAACGGAAAGCGTCAGGTGACAACTCCGATAATCGGCCCGCGAGTGAAAGTAGCGAGGGCGGAGAAGTGAAAGAGAATTTCATAGTGGCCCCTCAAAAATATGACGAGGGCTATGATTCCTACATGGCCGGGAAGACGATGGACGATTGTCCTTATCCGGCAGGCACTCGAGGCCTTCGCTTCAGCTGGTTATCCGGCTGGTTGCAGGCTCGAGCGGACAAGGCGTGCGTTTCGTTCACAGATAAAAAGTGAGGTGGTTTGTGAAGTGGTTGATGTTTGTGGCTCTTGGGCTTTTCTCCGCGTTTGCGTTCGCCGATGTAAAGGTTGAATGCCCGGAGAAGGCCCCCGAGCACTCGCTGATTTTTATTGTTGTTGAGCAGGGCGACTTCGATACGGTCGACCTTGAAATCTGGCGGGGTGACTCCGAAGTCCCCTATGAGCAGGTCACTGGTTCGACCGAAGGCCAGCGGCGTTTCGTTTTCACTGGCCCTCCGGGTGCTTACACTGTCCGTGCTTTCGGATGGAAGCCGGGCAGTAAGCCGGAAAAGTATAAATCCGAATTGGCAATCGGCGGCACGGTTCCTCCGGGTCCACAGCCGGGTCCGGGCCCGGGACCGGGGCCAGCTCCAGACCTCGAGGGCTTGGCTAAAATCTCATACGACGCCGCGATGGCGGTATTTAGTATTGGCCGCGAGGCGGAAGCCAAGCAGTTCGCCAATGCTTATCGGTCAGTCTCCTCGAGGGCCGCGGCACTTCCCGGGATGACGGCTCGAGATATGACCAACGAAATCCGGAAGCAACTGAGCTCGATTGATAATCGCACGAAAGAGACTTGGGAGTTTTGGGCTGCGGCAATCACTGCAGAGCTGGGTAAAATCCCGGATGACCGCGACGCTTATATTCGTGCTTATCGCGAAATCGCAACTGGCTTGGAGGCTGTTAAGTAATGGCATTCGCTCCCCTTTTTGGTTACGTTCTACCTGAGACTCTCGAAAAGGACGCTCGAGAGCTGCACGAGATTTTCAAGGCGTCGGCTCAGAGCTTTGCTTCGGCGGCACCTTTCCTGACCGACACCGGCAAGGGGAAGGTTGCGTTGATTTGGAAGGCTCAAGAGCAGATTGCCCCGCTGTCCTCTATCCGTCAGGAGATTGGTGACTGTGTTGGGTTCGGATACAGCCGCGGCGACGACTTGGTCAGTTGCGTGGAAATCGTTCTTCGCAAAGAGCCCGAAAGCTGGAAAGGCTACAGCTCGAGCGAATGGATTTACGGCACAAGCCGGGTGCTGGTTGGAGGCGGGCGGATTCGCGGCGACGGCTCTATCGGCTCGTGGGCCGCAAAGGCCGTCTCCGAGCACGGCACGCTCTTGAGGGCCAAGTATCCTCAAGTCGACTTGTCGCGATACGACGGCGACCGGGCGAAGCTCTGGGGCAGCTCCAGCGGTTTCCCTCGAGAGCTCGAGACGCTCGCAGACGAACATCCAATCAAGACAACCGCACTGGTCAAGACGTACGAGGAAGCCCGGGACATGATTGCCAACGGGTATCCCGTGGCGGTCTGCAGCCGGCAGGGCTTCAGCGACAAGCGGGACGCCGAAGGTTTCGCACGTCCTCAAGGCGTTTGGCCTCACTGTATGCTTTTTATCGGCGGAGACGATTCGTTTCGCCGGCCCGGGCTGCTTTGTGATAACCGCAGCTGGGGAGACGATTGGAACGGAGGTCCAACGAGACACGACCAGCCGGGCGGCACGTTTTGGGTGGACGCAAACGTCGTCGACAAAATGCTCTCAGAGCAGGACAGTTACGCACTTGCAGACAAGACTGGATACAGAGTTCGCGTCAATGACTTGGACAATCGACCTTGGTGAGTTTATGCGATACGCAGTTTTCACGCTGATTCTTTTCGCTTTTGCGTTTTCTGTGCTGTTCGACTCGAGAGAGGTGAAGGCGCAGGGCGTTCACTTCGACGAGAATTATCAAGAGTGGCACAAGTCCTATTCGGAAGCAAAAGATGGTGAGTTTTTGTTACTCGTGTCTGCCGATTGGTGTGCCCCTTGCGGCAAGCTCAAAGAACAGTTGAGGAATGAGAAGTACGCCGGCCTGACGGTTGGAGTGCTGGATGTAGACCGCCGGCCGCTGTTGAGCAAAAAGACTTTGGATAGCATGGGACGAAAAACAATCCCCACGCTAATCAAGTTTACGAAAAAGGATGGGAAGTTGAGTTCAGAGGTCTGGAACGGAATCGACCTCGAGGGTTTCATCAAAGAGGTTGAGAATGAAAAAGTTTTGCGTCTGGCTCATGCCGTTGTTAGTGCTTGCGTGCTTGGCTTTGCCGTGCTCACTGGTATCCCAAGAGATTAAAGGCCCGCTCGACTCTGAGCGGCTCGAGCGCATTGAGAAGCTTCTTGAGATTCGGGACTTCAAGCGGCTCGAGGAAATCGCCCTTAATCAGCAGAGGGCTCTCGAGGTAATCCGGGAAGAGCTGGCACAGCTTCGTAAGGAGCGGGACAAAACAGAGCAGGCCCTGAATGCCGTCTCTGCCCTGCGGTCTGAAATTATCAAGCTTGCCGAACAGGTTGCCGCGGTCCCCGGGAAGATTCGACCTGTCGACCTTGGCTCGCTCGGGGTCCGGCTGGGAGAGCTGGCCGACGCGGTGATGCCACTTCCGGGAGTCCTGCAGACCGTCAAAGAGCTGGTTGCTTCGGCACCTGATGTTCTGTCTCGCGAATTCAGCCCCGTACGGTCTGCCCTCGAGGCGATTGGCAATAGGCTTGACCAGAACGCCGTCGAATACGAAACAGCTCGTAAAGGGCTTCTAGCGGCTTTTGCGGAGGCCCGGGCGGAATTGGTCAAGGCTCGAGCCGATGCACAGCAAAAATACGCGGAAGCCGAAAAGCTACGGGCGGAGACTGAAAAGCAGTTGCTAGAGGCCCGCGGGACTCTGGGTCAGCGTTTGCTCTGGTTCACAGTCTGCCTTGTGGGAAGTCTGCTTGTCCTGTTGCTCGGATTGGCAATCATTATCTCTGTACTTAGTCGGCTTGGCTCTAAAATTTCGTCGGTCCTGTCAATTGTAAAAGTGCCGTAAAAAGCACGGGTGACAAATAGTCAAAAACAACAGCCCGCTTGGGAGCCGTGGTTTTCGGTTTCCGGGCGGGCTTTTTCGTGGATAAAATGGACTTTGGAGGGCCAGAGTCCATGATTTACGATTTCGACTTAGAAGACTACGAATCAGACGATACCGTTATTTGGTACTACTCAAGAAAGCCGGGTAAATGCTCCACTTTTCGGTACATTTCTACGAAAAACTTGCGCTTTACACCGCAGTCTTTGCCGGCTACTTTGAGGCAGTCAAAACTCCGGGGGTCAGTGTAGCTTATATTTTCGGCCTAGCTGCCGGGCTTGCAGCTCTTGGCGGGTTTGCTTCTGCTCTTCGAGAGTCTCGCACTACGAGGGTTGTTCGCGTTCTTGACGTTGCTTCAAGTGTGATAAACATGTCCGCTCTCGGTGCAAGTGTCTCTATGTTTAGCTTGTGGATGCTCAATGGCGAAACAACTCAAACAAATGCCGTTGGAATTATCGGTCTTTGCGGTATCTTGGGTCTTGCTGGGGAGCCGCTGCTGACTCCTCTCGTGTCATTTATTTACGAGGTCGCGAGACGATTTTTCCCCGAGGAAAAAAAGTGATGAGTTTTATTAACTGCGATGCAACGCCCCGCGACTTAGTGGCTATTCTGCTCCAGCTTGTCTGTATGGCGATGATTGCGACAATCAGTTGGGCGAATTATTCGACATCTCAAAAGCTGCAAGGTATCGTGCGAGATATTCAAACAAAGCAAATAGTCGGCTCGGGTGCTGAATACGTCAGCTTCAAATAATTATTTGAAAATCCAATGTCAATACAAATCGCCCGTGATTACTACGCGTAAAGCTAAATAATATGGCAATCCTTGCCTTTCCCTCCAGTTCGATTCTTGATGCAACGGCATCCGGCAGGTCTTTACTAACTGCCGCCAATGCTGATGCACAGCGGAGCCTGCTAGGTTTAGGGACAACTGACTCCCCGACGTTTGCCGGTCTGACTGCCGGAACAAACTTTACGATAGACGCAACTGGAAATGTCAATTTCGCCGGTCAGTCAAACCTTCAAATCAACCGAACGAACGACGTTATTGGAAACAATGCGTTGAATTTAGCAAACCTGTTTGGTTTGCAAGTGTCTGCTACGGGGAGCGATTTCCTTTTCAACCGTAGGACTGGTGGTAGTTGGTCAAATGTAATTACCATCCTCAACAGTAACGGAAATGTCGGGTTAGGGACAACGAATCCAATCTCTCGCGTCGAAGTCACAGACACGACATTAGCTGGTTCCGGTTCTCTTGCTGGCTCTGCGTTAATCGTCAACCAAACCTGGAACACGACCGGCACCCCAACTGCGATTCAGTTAAACGTCAC
>Ga0315902_10000960_pt1 | contig 47303 bp, 41 predicted proteins | sample LakEriMetagenome_9_FD_203523 | JGI IMG/M metagenome (GOLD analysis project Ga0315902, IMG submission 203523) | Freshwater fungal communities from buoy surface, Lake Erie, Ohio, United States - Buoy 12 MA117 | ecosystem: Environmental > Aquatic > Freshwater > Lake > Lake biofilm | place: USA...
GTTTAGCTGGATCTCCAGTGCAACTTTCTTCTGTTCCTAAAACAGCAAACTTAACATTACACTTCATTAATATCTTCACAACCGCTTTTGTAATTTTTTTTGCTCGATCGTCAAAACTACCTGCACAACCAACCCAAAATAATACATCTGGCGTTTCATTATCGGCAAGCATTTCTGCCATCGTAGGTACTTTAAGGCTCATAACATTATTCTTCAAATACTTGAATACTCACATTTTTTTCAATCAAATTTGAAAACTTTCCCTCGTATCGCGTTGCACGAACAATATGATTATCAATCCAATGGTAATTACCGCCTCGAGGTTTACCCATTAAGATTGAATGATAGTTGAAACCTTGTTTTCTCAACCAACGCTCGGTCACATCACGATGCTCCTCTAAGCGAGAAGTAAAAAATGTGATAATATGTCCGGAATCATACCATTGATTAATCGTTTCAAGCGCATCTGGAAATAGAAAAGCTGTTTCCATTCGTTCAGGTTCTTCATTGGGTATATCTTCACAGATAGTACCATCGATATCAATTAAGTAATTTTTAATATTATCCGGTAATACTGGAGATAATTGTTTGCCGTCTTCAATTAATTCGATTAGTTTACTTTCCATCTTATTCTTTGTTAGCCCAATTTAAACGATCGTTAGGTGAAAACTGCCAAGGTGCTCCATTGTTCTCTATGTTGGTTAACATTCCAGTTAATTCAGTTGGAATTTTAGATTCTTCCATTACTAAAAACCTTCTCAAATCAACAATAATTGATAATGGATCAATATTAACAGGGCATTCTTGAACACAAGCATTACAAGATGTACAGGCCCATATTTCTTCTTCTGAGATGTAATCACCTAAAAGACTTTTTCCATCTTGAAAATCTTTGCCATTTTTACGAAGACCTTCACCTAATTCGGTTAGTCGATCTCTTGTATCCATCATTATTTTCCGTGGCGAAAGTTTTTTACCCGTAATGTTGGCAGGACAGGAAGAAGTACATCTACCGCATTCTGTACAAGTATAAGCATCCAGTAGATTTTTCCAAGTTAAATCTGTTACGTCTTTTGCTCCAAAGCGTTGGGGAATATCTCCATTTTCAGATTGCGCTGCAAAAGGATCTACAGAAGGATCAAGCATTAGTTTAACCTCTTTTGTAACGGATTCCATATTAGAAAACTTGCCTTTCTTCTCCAAATTTGAATAATACGTATTAGGAAAAGCCAACAATATGTGGAAATGTTTGGAATATGGAAGATAATTCAAAAACAACATTACCATAGTTAAATGTCCCCACCAACCGATTTGTTCAATCACATGAAGTGCATGCAAATCGTTTACACCTCCAAATAAAATTGGCCCAACATACTGACTAATTGCAAATCCGTAAGATGTTTGCGATTTTAGGTTCAATGTCACTTCATCTGCTCCGTTCATGGTAAAGATACAAGCAATAAGAACGATTTCCATTATTAATATTAGGTTCGCATCTTTCATTGGCCAACCTTTTAATTCAGCCATATTTAAACGAGGAAGTTTTATCAGATTTCTTCTTGCCAGAAAAAAAACTGTTCCGATAAATGCCAAAACTGATAATATCTCTATGAAACTGATCATGAATGTATAGAAACCTCCCAAAGCTGTTTTAAAGGTTCTATGCTCAGCGGTTATTCCATCAGCGATAATTTCGATTAACTCAATTTGTGTAATAACAAAAGCAACATATAAAAATAAATGTAAAATTGCAGCAATTGGTCGAGTAAACATCTTTTTTTGACCGAAAGCAACTAAAAACATGGTTTTCCATCTTTCACTCGAATGATCATAACGCGGTGTATCTTTTCCTAATAGAATGTTATAACGTATTTTGTATACATTCCACGAAAAAAAAACTACTCCAATCGAGAAAAGCAAAACAAATGCAACAATAGAAATCATGACATTAAATTATTCTGGAATTGAATCCAATAGTTTTTTTAATTTTTTTTCATCTTTCGGACTTAGTTGTGTGCCTTTAACTTTAGATCCAAATACACTCATGTGGATGTAACGATTTGGATTTTTTTGAAGATCTTGCAATAAGTTTTGAAGATCATCATTTGAATTAACCAATTCCTTGTATAATTGTTTATCATTTAGTAACAAACCTATTGAACCCTCTCCTGATTTGATTTTTAACAAAACGTCATTAAAGGATTTCAATGCATCTTTGGCTTCAGAAATAACATCTTTGTATTTTGACGACAATACATCATCTGTAATTTTCTTGGTGTTTCCAATAATGGAAGTAACTTCATCATTACTCTTTTTAAGGTTGTATGTGATATTTTCTACATTCGTTAATATGCGGTCAAATTTAATTTTTTCATCAGCAACAAATCCTTCCATTTCATTTGCGACATTTCCTAATTTTTTTATCGCTAGCTTAACCTCTTTCATGCTTCCTTCAATTTCCGAAGTAGCCGTATTATCCCAAAATGAGGATAAAGAGCCAACCATTTTATCAACTGAGCTCATCATTGCTTGAACTTTCTGAGAAATGGGATCAGCATATTGCTTCACCTGTGAAAACATATCTACTGATAATTTTCCTTCAATCGTTTCTCCTGGCTGAACAAAACCTTTAGATAAATCTGCATTTAAGTATAGCAGCATACCTTTATTTAGTAAATCTAGTGAACCAATTTCAATTTTAGAACCTTTTGGAATTTGAATGTTTTTTTCTGAAATTGAAAATCCTATTTTAACTTTCTTGTCAGCAGGATTTTGAGCAACATACTCGATTGACATTACCTTTCCAACGATAACACCATTTAACGTGACGTTGTTAGAAGGTGCTATTTGCCCTGAATTCGGAAAATAAGCATAATAAATACGATCCCCGCCAAAAAAACTATTTCCTTTCAAAAAATTGACCCCTGCCACGAGGAAAACAATGGCGAAAATTGCAATTAAACCTGCTTTTATTTCTTTTGAAAATCTCACTAAAGATTAATTTTGCGCTAATTTAATACCTTTTTCCAAATTAATCCTTTCACCATTTAAAAAAGCAATTACAAATGCTGTGGAAAACCCAAGTTTTCTTACCTCATTTTTATAGGTATTGGCAGCATTAAAATCTCCAATAAAATTACCTGTTGCATATTTATACATGTTATCGTGTTTATATTCCATTGCATCTAGACCTTTAAACCTGGATGAGTTTAAAGGAATTGGTTTGTCAGACATATCAAATTGAATTCTAAAAACTACTTTATCAACAGCATCATTTTTGATTCCTTTATTTTCATCAGATTTAGAAACAACCTCCTCTTTCTGCGAATCTTTTTTTTCTGGTTCTTTTTTTTCAGAAACTGTTGGACTAACAATCTCATCACTTATCCCCTCTAATTTATTTTTATGCCTTTTGAAAGCACGATAAATAGCATTTGCCATTTGAGTTTGACCATCCTTACTGCCTAAAAATTTCTCTTCATTTGGATTTGTTAAAAATCCTGTTTCAATTAGTACGCTCGGCATAGTTGTTTGATGTAAAACTAAAAATCCAGCCTGCCTCACACCCCTATCATGCCTCCCAAGTGCTTTAAATTCAGATTGTAATTTTTCGGCAAATGAAATTGATTGATCTAAGTAAACCGACATTTGTAATTGAATTGCAATCAATGCATCCGGCGATAAGTCGATATTCTTATATCGTGCTCCCTTGTCTTGTTCGAGTTTAACAATACTGTTTTCTCTCTCGGCAACTTGCTTTTGAGACTCTGATTTATGCAAACCCAATACATAAGTTTCAGCTCCATAGGCACTAGGAGATGCTGAATTGGCATGAATACAAATAAATAGATCTGCTTTGTTTCTATTAGCAATAGCAGCTCGCTCATGCAATTCAACAAAAACATCTTTATCTCGGGTGTAAATTACTTTCACATTTGGAAAATTATTTTTTATCAATTCACCTAATTTAAGTGCTATCGAAAGACAAACATGCTTTTCATAATTTGAAGCACCCAAACAACCAGAGTCATGACCACCATGCCCTGCATCAATAACAACTGTTTTGATTGCTGAATTTTGAGAAAACACAACTTGTCCTGAAAAATAAAATAAACTAATAAAAAGGATTGTTCGAAATATGTTTTGATGTAGCATGACTTCTACAATTTTAATAGATTTGTATTCGTTTACAATCATATAACAAAATTAAAACATCGACTTGAGCAAGATTCATTCCACATCAATAGTTTTCTTCTCTGTAATGTTGATAAGCCTATTTTCATCAAAAAGCTATGCTCAGTCAAAAAAAGATACAATTTACATAAACGATGATTCCTTTTCAGAAATTGTTGTTTACAATGCTAAAGATTCACTCTATACAGATTTAAAAAGAAAAAAAATCTATTTATGGGGGAATGCAAAGGTGGAAATGTCTGGAATTAATATGGTTGCAGGATATATATTAATTGATTTAGAAAAAAACGAAATATTAGCTTCATATAGACTAGAAAAAGATAGTACAAAAACTGAATTGCCTGTTTTCACAGATGGAAACGAAAAAATAGAAGCAGCGCGAATACGATACAACATAAATTCGAAACGAGGATTTATTGAAGAAACAAACATCAAGCAAGAGGAAACATTCCTTCACATGGGAATTGCCAAAAAACAATCCAATGATGATATTCATTTCATTCATGGAAGATATACCACTTGTGACCAAATTGAACCTCATTATCATTTTCAACTATCGAAAGCAGTGTTGATACCTGAAAAAAGAATTGTAACCGGACCTATGAATCTTCATATTAATGGCGTTCCAACACCTTTAGGTCTTCCTTTTAGCGCAATTCCTCTGAAAACAAAAGAAAGAGATAAGGGGTTTTTGTTCCCTGAATTTATCCCTATGTCCACATACGGATTTGGGATTCAGAACTTAGGGTACTATATTCCGATAAATGACCGTATTCAGACAACACTGTATGCAAATCTATATAATCGCGGAAGCTGGGGACTTCGAAATGAATTAGATTATGCCAAAAGATATGGATATACAGGGAAATTAAATTTGGGGTTTCAACAATTTTTTAGTGGTTTTCCAAGTAATAAAAAACCTTTCAAAGTTTCCCTAATTTGGTCGCACAGAAAAGATCCAAAATCAAATCCAAATTGGAATTTTTCTTCAAACGTCAACTTTATTTCTGATAATCAATCCAAAAACAGCTTGGATCCCTTAAATCCCACCTATTTCAATAATAGTTTTAATTCTGATGTTAATTTAAACCGAATTTTTCCGGGTAAACCTTTATCTATGGGTTTAAAAATGTCTGTAAGACAAAATTCAATTACGCGAAACATTGCATTGGTTAGTCCCATTTTAAATGTAAACTTGAATCGTGTTTTTCCTTTCAAACGCTTGGTCAAAAATCCATCGAATGAATTTCAAAAAATGTTGGAGAGAACGGGTTTAACCTACTCAATGGAAGGACAAAATCGTTCCACATTTGGTGACAGCCTATTGAATCAAGGTGCTTTTGCAAATATTGGTCAAAAATTTTTCAACGGTGTATCACAACAAATTGCAATGCAGACGTCATTTGGTTTGTTCAAAAATACATTCAAGATCAATCCAAGTATTTCCTATGCAAATAAGATCAATTTACAGCAAATAGAAAAAACCTATGATTTAAGTGTTGACAATGCCAAAACTGATACGATTCAAAAATTTGGAATGGCACATGATTTTAATTTTAATGTTAATTTAACTACCGTAGTTTACTCTTATTATCGAGTTATTGGAAAAAAGAAACCCATAATTCGGCATTTAATGACCCCAACAATTGGATATCGATATGTTCCCGGATTAAATACACTTTCATCATCATTTGCAGGTGCAGGTCAAACATTAATAAACTACTCCCCTTTTGAAAAAAGTATTTATCAAGCCAATTATGGAGCTACTTCGAGTTTTTTAACATTTGGAATTAATAATACACTGGAGTTAAAACAAAAGTCAATAAAAGACACACTAACCGGATTTACCAAGACGAGATTAATAGATCAATTTTCAATTACAGGGAATTATGATTTTCAAAAAGATTCCATGAATCTTTCAACTATTTCCCTTAATCTCAGAATCAGTCCTGCTAACTGGATTAATTTTGTTTCATCGGCAAATTTCAGTCCATACAGTTGGGATACAAATACAGGACAAAATCTGGGTAATTATGCTATTGTTAATTCTCAAGGTCTGGGTAGATTTTTGAATACAAATCTCACTACTACTCTTACTATTGCCCCCAAACAATCTCGCGATAAGATGGAGCAACGAAGTGATGAATTAAATTCTAATTGGAATGCTGATTTCAACTACTTTGCATTACATCCAGAGCTATTACAGCAGTTTGACATTCCTTGGAAACTCAATTTTTCACACGTGGTTGGTATCAATGCGAATACATTTAAAACGGCTACAAACCTTAAAGATTACAATGTCATTCATACGCTTGTATCTCAAGGAGATATCAACTTTACTCGACGCTGGAAATTAGGTGCAAACATTAATTTTGACTTAACCCAAACCAGAGTATCGAATGCCTTTTTAACATTAGGTAGAAATTTACATTGCTGGGATTTATCGTTTTATTGGACGCCAATTGGAACGAACAAAAGTTTTTTATTAACTATACGTAATACTTCTTCATTGCTTCGAGACGCCAAGTTAGATTTCAGAAGACCTCCAATATTTTTGTAAATGAAATCTATTAAAGTTGCGATTATTGGAGGGGGGGCAGCAGGCTTTTTCGCTGCTATTTCTGCTAAATCACATCATCCCAAATGTGAAGTGACAATTTATGAAAAATCGAACAAATTACTTTCAAAGGTCAAAATTTCCGGCGGAGGTCGTTGTAATGTAACTCATGCTTGTTTTGACAACAAAAAACTTTCAACCTATTATCCAAGAGGTGGAAATTATTTGCGTAAAGCATTTGAACAATTTAATGCCAAAGACACGTTTGAATGGTTTCAAAAAAGAGGAATAAAGCTTAAAACCTATGCTGACGGATGTGTTTTTCCAGTATCCAATAATTCCCAAACGATTATCGACTGTTTTTTAAATGAAGCGCATAGATTGGGCATCAACATTCGATTAAATGAATCCATTCATGAATTAATCAATCTAGAAAATGGCTTTGAATTAATTACTCGAGAAAATCATTTTTATGCAGACAAAGTTATTGTTACAACCGGTGGACAACCCAAAAAAAGTAGTCTTGAGTGGTTGGAAAAATTAGGCCACACAATAATTGCACCTGTACCATCTTTATTTACGTTTAACATGCCCAACAATCCTGTAAAAGAATTGATGGGGAATGTTGTTGAGAAAACTACGGTTAAAATTGAAGGCACAAAACTCGTTGGTAAGGGGCCTTTGCTCATAACTCATTGGGGCATGAGCGGACCGGCAATCTTGTTATTATCAGCATGGGGAGCTCGAATTCTTGAAGAAAGAAATTATAAATTTTCAATTCTAATTAATTGGCTCGATGAAATAAATGACCAAAACCTTCAAAATATATTTATACAAATTTCTCAATTGCATGGTTTAAAAATGATTGGAAATATAAATCCTTTCCCGTTAACGAATCGATTATGGAATTTTCTGCTTTCAAAAGCTGAAATTAATCCCGAAATAAGATGGAAAGATTTAGGGCATAAGAAAATTAATAAATTGATTAACACATTGTTAAACGATCGATATGATGTTGATGGTAAAACAACTTTCAAAGAAGAATTCGTAACAGCAGGTGGTGTTGCATTGAATGAAATCGATTTTAAAACGATGCAGAGCAAACTGTATCCTGGGTTACATTTTGCCGGAGAAATTCTTGACATCGATGGAATTACAGGAGGTTTTAATTTTCAAGCTGCATGGACCACAGGTTTCATTGCCGGTAAAACCATTAATAATCAATCAGAGTAGTTTATTGGATGATTTTTTTTTAGATGTGATACTATCCAACACGAATTTTTTGACCTGTACGAATAACGTTTTCGTTATTTAATTTATTCAATTTACGTAATTCTGAAACTGTTTTTCCGTATTTTTTTGCAATTTGATTGAGCGTTTCACCTTTTTTAACTGTGTGATATTTGGTTTTAGCTCCAGGATGATTTTCCATTAATTTTTCTGGAGCATTTTGGTCATTTTTTTCAACCGGCTTATAACCATTAAGCGGTTTATTTGCTAAAATATCTTCAACAACAAAAATTTTATCCAATTTCTCTTGGTCTTTACAAGGACAATATTCAGACTTTTGCTGCTCACTAAAATGATATTTCGGGTTCACTTTATAATTCATTATTGCACTCGTCACATGATCATAACCTATGTAGTTTTTATCTGTATTTGATGCCCAATATTGTAGAGCTTCGCGGTTAGTATAATCACAATATTGCATGAGTATTATGGAGGCTATCCAACCACTTTGATGCCAGCCATTCCAACAATGCAGGTAGATCATCGAATCCGACTTATTATTAACTCTATCGTTAATTTTTTCAAGAATATAAGTCACATTAGCTGAGTCAAGCCTTGGTTTGCAAACATAATTCAGCCCGGCCTTATTGATAGAATCTAACTTTTCAGGAGTATAATATTTTTTGTAATTTTTCGAGTACAAATAAATCACCTCATTAAATCCAACTTTCTTCAAATCACTTAAACTTTTTTCGGTCAGAGGATTTTGAACTGAAATTGGATTATTATTTCCTCCGCGATAAACTAAATTCTTTAAAATTACACGCACATTGCGTAATCCATAAATCTCATCATAACCTTTCCCTTTATTATCAATTAATTTAACATGTACAGAATCTAATCCAAACTTATCTTTCTTTTGCGCAACAGAAGTTTGTACGAATCCACAAAGCAAAATAATTATTATAAAAAAGCTGTTATTGTTTTTCCTCATTTTTTTCCAATAAATTAAAAATCCACTCAAAAGTAAAACTATTGCTGCTATTACCCACCAAAAAATACTACTTGTCATCACATTTCCTTTTTTTGAATCGTATGAAATTTCTTTTCCAAACTCCCATTTCTTCTCCTCAATATTACGATATGCCGTAATTGTTGTTTCTTTTCGAATCAATGAATCAGGAAAATGAATAAATGCGCTATCAATAATATTCATAGAAGCGTCCGCGAGTACCCAATTAATGTGCCGAACATTAAAGTTCGGAACAATTGGTACTAAAGAAGTATTCTTTTTCTTAAATTTTTTCGAGAACTCATTTGGTTTATTAGAGAAATAAATAAAACCACCTGAATTGATTTTGTCAATTTGCAATTTAATTGGTTGGTCTTCACCTTGTACCCAAAGATAAAGAGTTTGATTTTTGATTTCGTCACCCTTATTATGTAAGCCAACACCATACCAGCGAGCTTTACGCGTATGCTTAACAGAAACTTGTGTAATGAAAAGCTTTTGATGTAATTGTGAATAAGGCCGATGCTTATAATAGGCCGTTACTTTCGGAGTATTATCTACCTTTAAGGTGATTTCAGGCGACTTACTATTTTGATAGTCCCAGTGGTCAAATTGATACAAATGATCTGAATTGGATGCAATTAATACAACTGGAATTTCAGGAAAAAATTTAGCTTTTAAATAACCAAATTCTTCATTACTATATTTTAAACGAATAGCTTTTACATTTGTATTATTCGTAGCATTGGTTTGAACAGTTAAGAAAACAGGCATTTTTTTTAGCCCAAAACTTTCCATAATGTGTTTGTAGGCATTTTCATTGCGAATAGTAAAAAATTGACGTAAAGATTTTATTTTTGATTGCCAATTTTCAACATCCTCTCCATGAATTTGATCTCTTCTCATGACATGATCCGGAATTTCTCCAGCAATATTATTAGACATTTTTGAAATGCGATTTTGAATACTATCAATTTGAAGGTGAGAACCGAGCATGTAACAATATTGATTAATAAAAAATTGTTTCATTGGTTCATATTTCACAATATCTCTAAGTATTTGAGTTGCCCATGTAGGATTGTACCATTCCGTTTGTTCAGAACTCAATCTTTGTTTCAAATAATTCAAATCTGTTGAACCTAAATCACAACCAAGATCGGAATCGTAGAAAATCCATCTCCATCTATTATCTAGATTACTTGATTTCCAAAATCTAATATTTCCACGTGAATCAATATTTTGAATATGCGTTTGCAGAATAATCCAATTCAGGTATTCCTCAACATGCATAACAGAATTGAGTGAGTCAAAAGCACTTTTCTCTGGAAAACGCTGATCAATGTAATTCAAGAACTTTCGATATTCTTTGCTATGATCACCACTTAACTCTAATAAAATTGTAGAATCTTTATCAGCACCAAAGTTATATTTAAGGTATTCCTTATTTAATTTCTCTCGAATGTTGTATAAACCAAAATAATTACCATTCACGTAAAGCACAGATTGTTTGTAGTCCTGATAATCAAGTCCCATATCTCTAGCCAATGAAGCCATAGTTATATCCTTTATCCTTGTCGATGCTTGATCTGATCCACTTGTTCTTAAAACAATTTTCTCAAAAGAGTCAAAATGTTTATTTTCAAAAGGATTAATATCCAAATATTTAGAGCCTTTCGTTGAATCAGAGTAAATCAATAAAGACTTTTCTTTTAAGCCAAGAGTAAACCCACCATGCGGCTTGACCATACATTCAGTCCCAAAATTATCTTGTCCATAAGAATATTCAAAAAACACAGGTAAAGAATTCTTATCCCATACAGATCCGAATTTTTGGTTTCCCTCTTCCATTCTCCCATCAATAATTCCACCACTTCCAACAAACTTATCATAGTCAAGGTGGAGAGAGATAACGGGTAAATTTTGATTTTTTCTTATATAGTAAGACCCAACGAAAACTGTATCCTTAATGTAAACTTTTATGATTGAGTTTTTGGTGATTTTAGCGTTAGCAACCCCACTGTTAACAGGAAGGCTTGAACCATTCAGTTCTATACTGAATTTTTGTTTTTTTAAGGCTTTAATTGTTATGGATTGTGCCTGTGGATAAGGACCTGGATCTTTCGAAAGTTCAAATCCATACTTGTCAATTTTATGAAGGGAGATTAACTTTTGACTATAAACTGAAAATTGTAAAAAAAACAATAACAAAAAAAATAAATGCTGTAATTTCATTGTCAAAAAAAAATTTGGAACACAAAATAACAAAAAAAATGTTCCATAATCTAATCCTTGCTTTTTGAATTACCAAACTTTATACAACCAGTGTATGACCCATGCCCAAAAAGCAATTAAAATAATTAAGCCCAATATTACTCCGGTTACTCCAACAGTTTTGATTAATTTTACTCCAAATCGATCTAAATCCTTGTTTATTTCCTCTTTATGTTGCTCTTCTGATGACATTTCGTATTTGATTTGATAATTACAAATATATTAGATTCTTAACCAATACATTGTGAACTCAAGATATTCTTTTCACGGAAGTTGAGAAATCAATAGGTAAAACTCGTATCCCAAAAGAAATGAAGAGATAACGAAAATAAACACATGATGGTAGTTCAATTTGTTAATTAGAATGTATATCATTAATCAAGCAAATAAAAGCTGTATAATTCCAAAAAACAAACTTGATTCCATGAACACCTCAATAGATTTCATATTCCATGGAGTTGGGAGTGAATCAGAAGTGAACATCCAGGAATTTTCGAAACTATTTTGTTTGCTTAAATAGAAGTTCCTAAAGTTATTCAGAGAGGTAATTCCTATAAGAATTATGAAAATTATACTTACTGTACTTAAATTAACTTTACCAGCTTTTGAAAATTTGATTCAATCATTCTTATAGCAAAAAAATCAATCCTCTAAATAACCAAACTTTCCATTCTGAAAATCTTGAAAAGCTTCGAATAATTCTTGACGCGTATTCATTACAAATGGACCATGCGCTGCGATAGGTTCATTGATTGGTTCACCCGACAATACTAAAACCGTTGATTGCTGAATTCCTTTTATTTTAAATTGCTCACCTAGGTTTTCGAATAATACAAAATGATCAACCGGAACAACAGAATCTCCGTTAACTTCAATCTCACCTTCCACAACTAATAACGCTGTATTGTAATTAGAAGGAAAATTAAATGTTGCTTCACCATTCTGATTTAATTTCACATTCAACATGGAAATAGGCGTAAATGTATTTGCTGGACCTCGAACACCGTTGTATTCTCCGGCAACAACTTCGATTATACCTCCGTTATTTTGAAGCTCAACAACACCCATTTCTTTGTTTGCTATTGCCTGGTATTTGGGTTGGGACATTTTATACTTTGCAGGAAGATTTACCCACAATTGAACCATTTGAAATTCGCCACCTTCTTTACTGAACTTTTCCTCGTGATATTCTTTGTGCAAAACGCCAGAAGCAGCAGTCATCCATTGAACGTCTCCCTCTCCAATCACCCCACCTCCACCGGCACTATCGTGATGGGCAACGCGACCTTTGTATGCGATTGTTACTGTTTCGAAACCTCTATGTGGATGAACACCAACTCCCAGAGGCTTTTCACTGGGCGGAAAATAAAACCGTGAATTATAATCCAACATGATGAAAGGATTCATACGTTCCATATCCAATCGATAGGCACTTGGAATAAAATTGTGAACTCGAAATCCGTCTCCTACATAATGAGGCTCGCGCGGTGGAACTATTACTTCGATTGGTTTTATTGACATGTTTTTTTTAATATTAAGAATGAATAATGTAAAATGTAAATATTTGAATTAATTCTCATTAGATTCCCCATCCTCTACATGTAATATGTGTAAAAGCCGATGAATTAAAGGAGTCATGAAAACGGCAGTCAAACTTAAAAATGCCACACCGCTGTACAAAGCATAAAAAGATGAAAAGATTTTTGCAGCTGGATTTGTCATTTCGACCACCGGTCCCATTCCTGTTAAAATCAATGCTGCCATGTGAAAACTGTCCAGCCATGAGATCTCTGCTATGTAGTGATAACCCATTGTTCCTAAAAGCATTGAAAAGGTAATTACGGCCAAAGACAATAGCACATACTTTCCAAATCGCGCAAGAAATCTTGGCATCGTGGCAATTTTTTGAGTTTTTCGCTCCAGCTTCATAGACATTACTTATATACAAAAGTAACCATTCTAAGAATATTAAATATTCTTCAATTTTCATAATTATTAGATAATTTTTGATCTAAGAAATAAGTACATCAAATTAAAATCCCCTTTATTTATCGTATCTTTGCAAAAAATTTCAATATGCTTACAGTCAGTAATGTTTCACTTCAATTTGGCAAACGAGTTTTGTTTGATGAAGTAAATGTCAAATTTGTTAATGGAAACTGTTATGGTGTAATTGGCGCGAATGGAGCCGGAAAATCTACCTTTCTTAAAATTCTAACCGGTGATCAAGACCCAACTACAGGTCGAATAGATTTAGAACCCGGAAAACGTATGGCTGTATTGAGTCAAAATCACTTTGGTTTTGACGAATTCCCTGTACTACAGACTGTTATTATGGGACATAAGCGATTGTATGAAATCATGGTAGAAAAAGATGCGTTGTATTCTAAACCCGATTTTTCGGACGAAGATGGAATGCGAACAGCTGAACTTGAAGCAGAATTTGCCGATTTAGAAGGTTGGAATGCTGAAACAGACGCGGCAACAATGCTGAGTAACTTAGGAATCAAGGAATCACATCATTATTCCTTAATGGGAGATTTACCAAACGAATTAAAAGTTCGTGTTTTATTGGCCCAAGCGTTGTTTGGAAACCCAGATGTACTAATTCTAGATGAGCCAACTAACGACTTGGATTTAAAAACAATTGGCTGGTTGGAAGACTTTTTAATGGACTTTAGAAATACGGTTATTGTTGTATCTCACGACCGTCACTTTTTGGATACCGTTTGTACGCATATCGTAGATATCGATTTCAGTAAATTGAATTTATTTACTGGTAATTATTCATTCTGGTATCAATCTTCGCAATTAGCTGCTCGCCAGCGTTCTGACAAAAACAAAAAGGCTGAAGAGAAGAAAAAAGAACTCATGGAGTTTATCGCACGATTTTCTGCGAATGCTGCAAAGTCGAAACAAGCCACAAGCCGACGTAAAATGTTGGACAACTTGGACTTGGAAGAAATCAAACCATCTTCTAGAAGATATCCGGGAATTACATTTCACCAAGATCGGGATGCCGGAAATCAGATTTTGACAGTTGAAAATCTATCGAAAAAAACGGATGAAGGTGTTCAGTTATTCACGGGTGTAAATTTCACTATAAACAAAGGAGATAAAATTGCATTCATTTCCAAAAATTCTGTTGCCTTAACAGCGTTTTATGAAATCTTAAATGGAAGAATGAAACCGGATACAGGTGAATTCACTTTTGGAACGACTATTTCAACAGCGTATATTCCGAATGACAACCACGAATACTTTGAAGATAAAATTTCACTTATCGATTGGTTGCGTCAATATGCTCATACGGACGAAGAGAAAGAAGAAGTTTATTTAAGAACATTTTTAGGCCGAATGCTATTCACAGGTGAAGAAGCCATGAAAACAGCGAATGTTCTTTCAGGAGGAGAAAAAGTGCGTTGCATGATGTCAAAAATGATGTTGGCTAAAGCGAACTTATTAATTATGGATGAACCCACGAATCACTTAGATTTGGAATCAATTACAGCATTGAATAACGCCATGAAAGATTTCCCGGGTGTTATTCTATTTACTTCACATGACCACGAATTGGTGAATACGGTTGCTAATCGAATCATTGAGCTCACTCCTACTGGTATTATCGATAAAATGATGCCGTATGATGACTACCTGGCTGATGCTAAAATCATTCAGTTACAAGAAGAATTGTACGCATAACTTCTAGCATGAAAGATATTGTTCGTTATCAGTTTTCAGCAATTGAACGCAACAAGCAGTACGTTCAAATTAAAGTGCAAATTCCTGTTTCTAAAGAAATAACACTTATTCATTTGCCAGCCTGGAGACCAGGACGTTACGAATTAGGAAATTTTGCGAAAAACGTAAATCACTTTAAAGTTTACAATGACAAAAACAAGTCGATCCCTTTTCAAAAAATCAACAAAGACACATGGGAAGTTCAGACAGGAAATACTGAGTTCATAACCGTAGATTACGCCTATTATGCTATAGATTTAAACGCAGGATCAACTTTTTTATCGGATAATCAATTGTATGTAAACCCAGTTAATTGTTGTGTGTTTACAGAAGAAACGAGTCATTTACCATGCGAAATAGAATTAGCAATTCCTGAACATTGGAAAATTGCAACTTCCTTAGAAGGAGCAAACACAATCAGAACAGCGAAAAACTTCGATGAACTTGCTGATTCGCCCTTTATTTGCTCACCTAACCTTCAAATGGACAGCTACGAAGTGAATTCTACCAAGTTTTATGTGTGGTTTAACGGCGAGGTAAAACCTCAGTGGGAAAGAATAATTCCTGATTTTAAAGCATTTTCAGAAAAACAAATCGAAAAATTCATCGAATTTCCGGTTGAGGAATATCACTTTTTGATTCAAATTCTACCAAACAAGGCGTATCACGGCGTTGAACATTGCAAAAGCACGGTCATCACACTTGGCCCTTCTTACGAAGTATTCAAAAGTTTGTACAAAGAGTTATTGGGTGTTTCTTCTCATGAATTATATCACACATGGAACGTGAAGGCTTTGAGACCTGCAGTCATGTGGCCTTATGACTTCAAAAAGGAAAATTATTCTGAGCTTGGATATATTTACGAAGGAATCACAACCTACATGGGCGATTTGTTCCTTCTGAAAAGTAACGTTTTTTCCCTCGAACAATATTTAGACGAATTTAGAGCACAACTTCAAAAGCATTTTGATAATCCTGCAAGATTTAATTATTCTGTAGCTCAATCTTCATTTGACACTTGGTTGGACGGGTATGTTCCCGGAGCACCTGGTAGAAAAGTATCTATTTACACAGAAGGATGTTTGCTTGCGTTTGTTACGGATGTAAAAATCAGACAAGCGACACAAAATAAATATGGTTTGGACGAAGTTATGAAGCGCTTGTACTTTGAATTTGCTCTTCAAGGAAAAGGAATTACCGAATCTGATTACAAAAACACGTTGGAACAAATATCAGGAATTTCATTCGATGCATTTTTCAAGGATTTTATTCATGGAACCCAACCATACGAATCCATTCTCACAGAAGCATTAGAATATTTAGGCCTTGAACTGGTTCATAAACCATCTTCTTTGTATTCAGAAGGCAGATTGGGAATGAAACTTATACCAATTGGCAAGTCGTTCTTGGTTAACGCCATGTATCCGGGTGGACCAGCAGAATTAGGAGGTATGCGAATTGGCGATGAAATTATTGGAGTAAATGGATATGTAATTAACAACGATATTGAATCTTGGCTTTCATACTTTGAGGACGATTTGAAAGAAATCACTTTCATTCGAGAAGGAAGAATTCAGATTTTGTTGCTACCCGAAGTTCAACGCTTCTTTTACAACGCCTATTCCTTGAAAAAATTAAGTTCTGTAAACGCTGATCAATCGAGATCCATTAAGATGTGGATTGACTAAATTTACTTGAGTAAATTTTATTTATCAAGTTCATAACAATTTTTTATTTTAATGTAATGAACTTATTCCTTGAATTTTTGTTTAACGTTTATTACTTAATATTAAACAAAAATCATGAAAAAATCCAAAATTTACTCAATTTTTACCTTGAGTGCAACTGTTTTCTTCAGTTCGTTTCTCAATGCGCAAACTAACGTTTTTGATGACGTTATCGCGCCAAGTCCTGATCACACTTATCTAGAAGCAGCATTAATTCAGGAAAATCTTGTTGGAGTGCTTCAAGACCCTTCTGCTACACTCACCGTTTTTGCTCCAAATGATGCGGCTTTTACTGCATTAGCAACTGCATTAAATACGGATATAAATGGCTTACTTGCTCTACCTAATTTGAGCGATATTTTGTTGTACCATGTCTTAGGAACAACAGTTTCCTCAACTGCTGTAACGAATGGAGCAATTGTGCAACCTTTAAGTCCAACAAATACCTTAAAACTTACAAAAACTTCTACTGGTAATGTCTATGCAAATCAAGCGCAAGTAACAGTTGCGGATATCAATGCTACTAATGGAGTCGTACATGTACTAAATGCTGTTGTTTTACCAAACAATACAGTTGCAGATATAGCTATTGATAATGGTTTCAGTACGCTTGTTACAGCTGTTGTAACGGCAGAATTACTTCCTGCATTAACGAACCCATTAGCTAATTTAACTGTTTTCGCTCCAACCAATCAAGCTTTTGATAATTTAGCGACAGCTTTAAATACAACAGTTAATGGTTTGTTAGCTCTTCCAAATCTTGCTGATATTCTTTCTTATCATGTATTAGGTTCAACAGTGCTTTCCTCTGCAGTTACCAACGGAGCAATTGTTCAGTCTTTGAGTACAACAAATACATTAAAACTAACAGCTACATCTACCGGTAATGTTTTTGTAAATCAAGCACAAGTCACGGCCGTTGATATCAATGCGGATAATGGTGTTGTTCACGTTTTAAATGCCGTAGTATTACCTGTTGGAACTGTAGCTGATGTAGCTATCGATAATGGATTTACTTCCTTAGTTTCAGCTGTCGTTACAGCAGAATTACTTCCTGCTCTTAGTGATCCATTTGCAAATTACACTGTATTTGCACCAACAAACGAAGCTTTCGATGACTTAGCATCTGATTTAGGAACCACCGTAAACGGCTTATTGGCTTTACCCGAACTTGCTTCTATCTTAACATATCACGTATTGGGAACTGAAGTACCATCTTCTGCAGTTACAAATGGTGCTATTGTTCAACCGTTGAGTACTTTAAATTCTTTAAAATTAACTAAAACAACTGCTGGTGAAGTGTTTGTTAATCATGCTCAAGTGACCTCTGTCGATATTAACGCAGACAATGGAATTGTACATGTTTTAGATGCAGTTGTTTTACCAATTGAAACTGTTGTTGATGTCGCTATTGATAATGGCTTCAGTACATTAACGGCTGCTGTAGCAAAAGCAGAATTATTACCTGTACTTACGGACCCTTTTTCTGAATTTACAGTTTTTGCTCCAACTAATACAGCCTTTGATAATTTCGCTATTGCATTAGGTACCGATCTAAATGGAATTCTAGCTTTACCTAATCTTGCTGACGTACTAACTTACCATGTAGTTGAAGGAACTGTATTATCGACTCAATTAGTTGCTGGACCTGTTGGAACAGTAAATGGTGATGACATTATTATTTCTTTAACGAATGGTGTTCAAGTGAACAATTCAACTGTTACTTTAGCCGATGTTTTAGCTGATAATGGTGTTGTTCATGTTATTGATAATGTTCTTTTGCCTTCAACTGCTAATTTGGCAGAAAATCCATCAACAAATGTTAAAGTTTACCCTAATCCATTTCAAGAGAAGTTAAACATTGTGACTGTTGGGAAATCTGATTATAAATTAATGGATTTTAACGGTCGTATTTTATACTCAGGAAGCCTGTTATCAAATGAAACATTAAATCTTTCTAATTTAGATGCTGGTTCTTATATTTTACAAACTATTTCAAATAGTTTAATTCAAAATACACCAGTGATAAAATACTAATTGAAGTTTGAAAAAAGGGTCGAATGAATTATTCGATCCTTTTTTTATGCAATAGAACTTTATCGAACAAAAATCACTTCATCATTTGGAACTCTGAATCTCGGCCCCCAAATTCCTTCTTCTGTTCCTTTTCCAACAGAAATAATCATGTTGATTTCTGCTCCTCGTGGTAATCCAAGCGCTCGTTTAACGCGTTTTTCGTCGAATCCTTCCATTGGACAACTATGAAATCCTTCTGCGGCAATGGATAACATAAACGTTTGAGCTGCCAGCGCACACGATTTATGAACCATAATTCGCTGATTGGCACTTCCTCCAGTTCTAAAAAATGGTTTTCTGAGTCCAGCAAAAAAACTGATAGCTCTTCGAACAGTTGACATAATTCCAAAACCATCATTCATATACAGCAATGGCATTACCTTACTATAATAATCCATTCCACCTTTTTGTAATTTGTTCGGCTCACCAACAACGGTTTCTTTAATTCTATTCAAATTCCATTGAGCTCTTTCTCTCCACTTATCTTTTCTTGTAACGAAAACAACCATTTGCTTAGCTGTTTTTGCGGCTTGCTGATTTAAACAAAGTGGAACAAATTTTTTCAATTCAGAATCGGATTTTATCCAATAAAATTCCCATAATTGCATGTTACTGCTGTTTGGAGAAAGAACAGCTCTTTCCAAACTTTTACGCATTACCTCCTCTGGTACTTCGATATTTGGATCAAATACCCGATTTGACCGTCTATAATTGATTATTTCTTGAAATTCGTTCGAAAACATATGGATTAGAGTTTAATTTTGAACAAAGAAAGGCAATTTTAGTTTAGGAAATGTTGTCATTAAAAGAAACAGTAAATCAAAAAATAAATTCGGGAAGATTAATTATTAATTCCTCTCTATTTCGAATCTTACCCAAATTAATATTTTAGCATTCACTTTTTTTCCATTTTTGTAGCCCGGAGTAAAGTTGGGTAAAGAAGATACGACTCTTACAGTTTCTATCGTGCATAAATCACACATTTCAGGTATTTTAATAAGCTCAATACAGCCTACTTGCCCATTCGTATCAACAATACAAGACAAGAAAACTCTTTCACCTTCATTCATACCATCTTTCCATCGTATATTTTGAAAAACAAATCTGTTTACATCTACCACGCTATCGTTTATTACTAAGCTTGGTCGAATATCTAAGTCCTCTAAATCATAAAAATCATTATTTAATTGATTTTGAGCCTTTGAGATAAAGGAAATACTTATTATGGAAAGAGTTATTAAAAGTTTTGACATCTTTTTTTGAACTAATTAAAACTATTTTCCATAAGAAATTTGCCATTCCAAGGATATTCACTTCCTCTCCATAAGGACAATGATAATAAAAAATAGAGTATTGAAAGCACTTCAAATACCATGATCAAATTATTCCAGTATTTTAATTTAGAAACAAAATACCATCTGTAAGAAATGCCAAGAATTGTAATAATAAGGCAAAATAGTAGAGCACCCAACATAACTAGATCGCCTAACCCCAAACCAAAAGTTAAAATACCTTTCAAAATACCTACAGATACAATGATGCAGAAAAGGAAATACAGTATCGAAATAAAAATCATTTATGTTGTCTTTGTAAAATCGATTTTGAACATAAGATAGATTCTTTTTATCGTTAAACTTACAAATTAATCACGACTTATAATTAACGTTCAAAACCTGAATTTGAGTTCCCTGATTTTTTACTATTCTTTCTTTTCAACTTATTCCAAAGCTAGAGATTCCGAAATTCGGTGTTTTTCTCTTTCCTTTTGAAATTCTAATTTATCCAGTGACCAATTACAACGTGGTTTTTCTTATTGATTATCCAATGATAAAACTTATGTCACCCCTTTTGTAGTTATATTGCTTATCATAGATTGGAACGTGTGGCAACTTCGGTTTTTGTATGGCAATAATAAAATTCTCCTCAAAATCATAAGCAATTACGCCTGCAGGAATTTCTTTTCCATTTGGCTTTTCACACAGAATATCTTTTACGTCTGCGCCCTCTTCCCTTAAAAAATAACCGTCACCCAGGTCTTTAATGACATCAGATGTGCAACTTAGCAGAAGAAGAAGAATGTATATACAGAGAACTAAAAAAGATTGATTCAAACGTTTTGGGAGCTTATACTAAACTCACTTATTGGTAATATATACAATTGAAAGATGAAATATAGTAAAACATTCCTGATACTAAAACCCCAAAAATTCAAGTTTGGATTTGATTCAAAATGGAAATATTCATCTAAAAAACAGTTTCATTCATCTTAATCCGGCAAATACTCATTTGAAAGCAACTTCAAAAAATTACATGCGTTGTTATTACAGAAACTAAATCACAATTTTTATGAAAACAATATTAATTACACTGTTATGTGTAATACTAACGAGTATTACCTATTCACAAACAAAGAAATATGAAGTAAGTGCTGAAGGAAATGCATTAATGTGTCCGTTTATGGGACCAAGACTTAAAAGACAATTAGAGTCAAATGGTGCAACAAATGTTGAAAAAGATAAGGCATTGATACTTCATTTCGAAATGCAATCTGAAGCTTCATTAGATGAAAATGGGATTTTAGAAATTGTAAAAAAAGTTGGTTACGATCCAAAATTGTTTCATGTTAAAATTCAAGAAAATGAATAGGTTAATACACACATTGTTATTGTTCAATTCGCTTTTTCTTTTTGGACAAGAAAACACGTTCTACAGAAAATATAATTTGACCGGAATGCAAGGAGGATTGAGCATGGTGGAAACACACGATGGAGGATTTATTTCTACAGGACAACATGAAGGAAACGGTAGTTTTGGCGATTGCGATACTTACGTTTATCGAATTGACGAGTGTGGTCAATTAAAATGGATGTATTTGTATGGAACTTCCCTACAGGAAGGCGGAAAAAACATAGAACAACTAGCCAATGGTGACTTTCTAATTGTTGGATTATCCGATATGGGACAATATGGATTTATGTTAAGAATCAATGACGATGGAGATATTGTTTGGAGCAAAAAATTTTCAGCATGGTTACTCACCTACTCCTCTGAAGATGTAAATGGAAACATTGCAATTACTGGAATTAGTTGGAACGGACAGACTTTTGTGTTAAAAATAGATTCAAATGGAAATGTTATTTGGTATCGTGACTTGGCTAATTTCGGAAACAATGGAATGTTCGTTCAACATATTTCAAATGGAGATATATTAGTTACAAGTGTCCAGGAAGGATCCGGTGCATTTTATGCCGCAAGATTAACAAATAATGGAAGTATAATCTGGAGTAATAATTATGGTCCTGAATGGTATGAATCAGATCATTCTGCATTTTCTAATAAAGGATTAATCGATGAAGAAAATAACGCTTTTTTTGTAGTTTCACCGTATTTTGATAACAGTTCATGGGAGGAAGACATTCTAGTGACCCGATTGGATTTGAGCACTGGTGAATTACAATGGGCAAAAAAAATGGGAGGTTCTCAAAGAGATCAATCCAGAGATATTGTAAAATCCAAGAATGGATATGCGGTTCTTGGTCATACTTTCTCCTATCAAGCTGATGTTAATCCTTCTGAGCATATCGACGCCCCAATAAGTAATAAGAATATCCTTTTATTCGAATTTAATGCTGAAGGTGAAGTTTTATGGTCTAAAATATACGGTGGCGAAGGGGATGAAAAAGGAATCGGTTTACGAAATACGAATGACCAAGGTTTTTTAATTTCAGCTTACACTTCTTCTCCCTTTTTTGGAAATATTGACTATAGCTTTGACCCCCTTTTTATAAGAACAGACTCTACAGGAAAAATCGGATGTCAAATGAAGGAAATCGATTTACAATCTTCTTTTGTTGCCATTAATGTAACTCCTTCTGGTCAATCAATTTCGAGTGATTTATTCATACAAGATTATGCTATTGAGCGGGCGAACTATATTCCCGTTGACGAATATATTTGTCAAGAATGTATTTCAATTCCTGAATTTACATCAACTAATACAACGCTTTGTGTTAATGATACGTTTCATTTTGAAAATACAACTACTGTTGGGTTGAAATGTTTCCAACAATGGCTTATCAATGGAGAAACTTTCAATGGTTCAGAAGATATTAATTATCATTTTTCAGAACCAGGTATCTATGAAGTTCAATTAATCTCTTCATGCAGTAATGAAAACAATGTATATTCTATGAATGTTATTGTTACTGACCCATGCACAGAAGTTGAAAATATCCCTGCCGATATTTCATTGCCTGAAAATCAATTGTATGTTCCTAATTCATTTACAAATAATGGTGATCAATTAAATCAAAATTTCTATGCTGTTTTCTCAAATCCCGAATTGATTTCCGAATTTGAAATATTGATTTATAATCGTTGGGGAGAAGTTGTTTTTTCATCTCAAAATTTATTCGAAGGATGGGACGGAACGTCTCGAAACATTCAAAGTTTGCCAGGGATTTATAGTTGGAAAATTAACTACACATTCAGAAATCAGAAAAATGTGAAATATGGAAGGGTTGCTTTGATTAGATGATCTCTGAATAACGTAAAATACTCAAAAGTCTAATCACACATTAATTGAGACAATTCTTTACCAACGATACTTCCTATAGCTACACCCATTCCCCCCATGCGTACGCCAAATCCGACACGATCACTATGTTTTCGAATAATAGGAAACTTGGTTTGACCAACTCCCATTATTCCTGCCCATTGATAATCAATTTGAAAAGATTTACTTGGAATAATCGTAGTCTTTAATAACTCAATGAGCGAATCTTGAATTTTTTGTGTGACATCTAACTCTGTTGTAGTCTCTCCCTTGAAGTCCAAATTTCTTCCACCGCCTAGTAAAATTCTGTTATCAATATTTCTGAAATAATAATAACCTTTATCAAGATGAAACGTTCCTTTAAACGGTAAATTTTCTATGGGGTTAGTTACCAAAACTTGTGCTCGAGCCGGCAATACTTCATTGCCTAAAAATTTCCCAGCAAATCCATTAGTACAGATTAATAATTTTTGACAAGAAAAATGTCCAAAAGTACATTCTAAATCAACCTTATTAAGATGATCTTCAAATGAAATTAATTCGATTCCGAAAAGCGAAATAATTCCAAGAGAATTGGCAATCGAATGTAAGGATTGAATTAATTTTCCCGTATCCAATTGACCTTCTTGTGAATTAAAATAAGTAGTTTGAACATTTCTAAAGCCAAATCTTTTCGACGAATCAGTATCTTCCGAATAAACATGCTTAATGTCAAACAAATTTTCGCATTTTAGATTCAAATAATCAATAAATGATTCGTCAACATTTGTTTCCCCGTCTTTAATAATTTCCCAAGAACCATTTTTTTCGTGTCCAATATCATGATTTTCAACAATTTGAAACAGTTCTTTTAGGCCTTTGAACCTCATTTCAACAGTTTGCCAAACGATGTCTTCCGAAAAATTATTCAAATCATCCAAAATTTCAGTAGGACTGCCAAAACAAGTAAATCCAGCGTTTTTAGAGCTCGCTCCTGTCGGAAGAAAGCCTCTTTCAATAATAATAATTTTTGCCTTGGGTCTTAATTTTTTCAAATGTATTGCAGTTGTAAAACCAACAATGCCAGCTCCAACAATGACAAAGTCAATTCCTTCAAAAAAAGTACGTTTCTCCCAAAAACTTAATTGATTGATTTGTATCATTATTTGTTAAAGTTAACTTTTTGTATGAAATTTGTTATTGGTGCTATCACTTAATTTTTAATGCATGAAACCATTTTACCTTTTTTTATTCATTTTTACATTGATATCTTTGAATTCTTTCAGTCAAGGAAATTCAAACGAAGCCTTTAATCAGCAAATTGCTCTGGCAGAAAAAGCAATTCAAGATCGTGATTTAACAATTGCTAACGCAGCCTATAATGGTCCCTTAAGTAATTTTAAAAACAAAACAGAAGTAAAGAACTTAAAACTTAAAATAGATGTTCTTGAATGTATCCTGAAGGGTAAGTCATCATTGAGCTCTGAGAAATGGGAGGATGCCATTGAATTTGCCAACAAAGGAATAGCCTTTGTTTCTAGTAAAAAAACATTATTTGTTGGCGGGGAAAAAGAAGAACTTGAAAAAATAAAGTTAGATGCTGAAAACGGTAAGAAAGGAATTAAAATCAATAGCACTAGCCAAGCAACTACAAACAATAATCCACCCATGAATAACCTCAATGATTTGGGAGATCCGATTGATTATAATACGGGGTACTCACAAATGATGACGAATTATGAAAATGAAAAAAATGCTCCTTACGAAGAATTTGAGAAAAGGAAAGATACAATGGAATTAGAAAACACGAGACGCATTGAAGTGATAAAAAATGAAATTGTTACGAACGAAAAGAAAATTGATAGTGCATTGGTTAAGATAGACGTTGAAAATGATAATCGAATAACTAGTATTTCTAAAAATCAGGAAGACTTTTTGAAATACCGAGACACGGTAATTGAATCGCAAATTCAAAATTCGGATAAAATAGCGACGGATGTTAGTAACGCTACAATTGTTAGAGATAGCTTAGTTGAAAATATTTATGACGAAAATGTTAACAGAAACAATGAAATTAGAAAGTCCATCGATTCATCTTCAATGCGCATTGAAAAAGTAAAAAAAGAAATTGAAAATGAAAATGACAAAAGATTTCAATCTATTTCTAACAGCCAAAAAGAATTAGATACTTTAAGTCGCCTGGTTGAAGTCGGTCAAGAAACACAAAGACAGTCCATTGTTGATAATGTAGAAAATAATACAAAAATGATGGATGAGTATCGTAAAAAAGAACCTGAAAAACCTAAAGGTTCGGGAATGTTAAACAGTAAAGGAGTTCCGTATCAAAAAGGTATCACTCAAGGTGTATTTGCTAAAGGTGAAAAGGGTAAAACTCAAATGATTATTACTCGAAGAGTAAAAATTGATGAGAACAACAACGTTGATATTTACTTAAAACACGAAACCCCAAATACAGTGACGACTTACACGAAAAATGGTGCAACAATTACTGAATATACTTGGAGTGTAGAATCGGGTAATGTTACTTTTTTTGAATAAACAAGAAAGTTGATAAAATAGTCGATTTTGTGGATAATCAGCATTTGATTGATTGTAAATTTCATGTTTTTTCCAGTTAACTTTACTAAAACGATTCGAAATGTTTGAAGAAGAAGAAGATTTTACTGAAAACGAATTAAAACAGGATGTAGAGTTATTTGAAAAACACTTGAAAGGAGAATTTATTGGTTTTATAGATGGTGATCGAATTGAATCAATTATTGACTTTTATATTTTTAATTCAAACTATAAAAACGCAAAAAAAGCTGCGGAATTTGGATTGATTCAACTTCCGTTTCAAAAAGTTTTTTCCTTGCGTAAGGCACAAGCTCTTGCAGGAATGGGGCATATTTCCGAATCCTTGGATATTTTAAAGCAAATCGATACCATTGAAAACCATCAGACTGAGTTACTTTTAACAAAAGCAGCTTTATTTGGTCAAATTCACGATTCGAGAAATGCCATAAAATTCTACAATGCTGCAATCGATATTTGCGAGAATCAAGAAAAAGATGAAATTTTCTGTGATCTTGCATTGGAATATGAAAACATTAATGACTTTCAAGGCGCAATACAAATATTAAAGAAAGCTTTGAAACAAAATCCAAAAAGTGAGATTGCTTTTTCGGAACTTTGTTATTGTCTTGAGAAAACAAATGAAGTTGACGAATCCATTAAGGAAGCTTCTCAATTTATTGACGAAAATCCTTATTCCTACTTGGGTTGGTATCAATTGGGGTGTGCTTACATTAGGTCAGAAAATTATGACAAGGCAATCTGGGCTTTTGATTATTGTTTAATTATTAATGATCAGGCCGGTGCTGCATACTTTAATCTTGGTAACGCTTATCTTTCATCTGAAAAATTTCACCAAGCCATAGAAGCTTTTACAAAATGTATTGAGATTGATGGTGAAGATCCTCTTGCTTTATGTTACCTTGGTGAATCGTATGAGAATATTCAAGAATATCAAAACAGTAAAGATTGTTATCAAAAAAGCATTGAACTTTCTCCGGAATTCTCAGAACCTTGGCTTGGTTTAGGGATTGTAGAAGATTTACTCGGAAATACCCGCGAAGGAATTGTATTAATGCATAAAGCATTAGACATTGATCCAACAAATGCAGTAATTCATCACTTAATTGGTTCAGCTTACCTGAAAATTCAAGAAATTACTTTAGGCATAGAATTCCTAAAAAAATCATTGGAAATAGACGCTTCTGATATGGAATGTTTGTCACTTTACATGGAAGAGTTTATCAAAATTGACTTGATAAAAAGTCATGAGTTCATTCATAACTTTAATCTTGAAAATGGCCAAGAAACGGAATCATGGCTGTGGGAAGTGAATGTTCTTTGGTTATTAGGAGCAAAAGAGGATGCAATTGCAATATTTGGAGTTTGTGTTGATAACGATCCTGAAACCTCGAAAGAGCTTTTTACAATTAATCCAAATCTTCTTTTACATCACGAACTAACAGACTTAGTTGACTTATCAGAATGATTTTTAATAAGTTATTGGAAATTTCTGGGCATTCCGGACCCGTGTATTCTTTGGCATTTTCAAATTTTAAACTCTATTCATCTAGTTCTGACAAATGGGTTGCTCAATGGAATTTAGAAACTGGTATTCAAGATTCTTTTTCAATTCAAGTCGATTCAGTTGCATATTCGATCTATCATTGTAAGAACTTACCGCTTTTGTTGATTGGTTGCTCAAATGGGAATCTTCACGTTATCGATACAGACTCAAAAAAAGAACTAAAATTTCTAAAACATCACTCGACTGCTATTTTTTCAATGGTAGAAATTCCGAATAAAGACTTCATATTAACTGGCGATTTAGAGGGAAATATGTGTGTGTGGAATTTGCCGTCTTTCAAGTTAGCACTTCAATTACCGTTGAATTGTGGAAAAATTAGACAGATTCTATTATCACATGATCACAGCAAAATATGTATAGCTTCAAAGGACGGTAAATTAAGAATATTTGAAACAATCTTTTTTAATCAAATTACTGAAATTCAAATTAATGATAATGGAATTCAATCAATACTTGAACTTAAAAACACCCTCATTTTAGCTGGATACGATGGATATCTTTACCAATTAAACAAAAAGACCCTAATTATCACCAAGAAGATACCTGCCCACAAAGGAGCAATATATTCAATTATTGAGTTAGATGAAGATTTATTCGTTACCGCTAGTCGTGATAAAACAATTAAAATATGGAGTAAATCAGATTTATCCGTAGTTGAAAAAAAAGAAATAAAAACGGGTGGACACAAAAATTCGGTGAATTATCTTTTAAAATTAAATCTACAAACAATAGCGTCATGTTCAGATGATGGCAAAATCATTTTATGGGAAAAGAAAGATTAATCTGAATCGTTAAAAATTTGTTTTAATTTTGGTAAAAACTCAAACGATGAAATACATACCTTTCTTTTTAATCTCATTTTTGGTTGTTAATGCGATTTTTAGTCAAGAAAACCATACTAATTGTTCAAAACGTGATCGATTTAAAAATGTCCATTTGAAAAGCAATACTTTATCACTCAGTCAGATTGCTGAAACCGAAAAGTATGATGTTCATTTTTACGGATTGGATCTATCGATGACGAATGTCTCCACAAATTTATCAGGGACTGTTACAATTGGAGCGAAATCACTGGTTAATCTGGATTCAGTTTTATTTGAGTTGTTTCCAACACTGGTTATTACCGAAATAAGATTAGATGGATCTCCTGTAGGCTACAATCGATCGAATACTGCTGTCAAAGTTGGTGTTAATCTTCCTCCAAATAGCAATTTCGAGTTAGCAATTGATTATAATGGAAATCCACCAACCGCTCAAACAAACCCATTGGGTGGTAGTGGAATAACAGCAGGATCTTCTCCAAGTTGGGGGAACAAAGTCGTTTGGACACTCTCTGAACCTTTTTCTGCCATGGAATGGTTCCCATGCAAACAAAGTTTAACGGATAAAGCTGATAGTTCTTTTTTCTCAATTACAGTTCCGGACACACTTAAAGCTGGTTCAAATGGTTTGTTAGTTAGCGTTGATACAATTGGAAGCGGATTATTAAAATTTAATTGGGAACATCGTCATCCAATTGATTACTACTTGATTTCTGCCTCAGTTTCAAAATATGTGGATTACTCGATTTTTGCTAATCCAGTTAATGCACCTGTACCTATTCTTATTCAAAACTACGTTTATGATAACCCAAACACGCTACCAAACTTCATTGATGAAATTAATGAGACGGCAAGTTTTATTGAACTCTATTACGATTTATATGGCCCCTACCCGTTCGAGGATGAAAAATATGGACATTGTATGGCTCCTATCTCTGGTGGAATGGAACACCAGACTATGACAACACAAGGTTTTTTTGAAAAAAAGTTAACAGCTCATGAATTAGGTCATCAATGGTGGGGTAACAATGTAACTTGCGCTTCATGGGCCGATATCTGGATTAATGAAGGCTTTGCATCCTACAGCGAGTATCTCATGCTCGAAAATTTATATCCCACTGAGAAAAATCAACACATGTTGGATGTTCATGATAACGTAATGACACAAACTGGGGGAAGTGTTTGGGTTTTAGACAGTTTAAATGAAAACAGGATATTTAGCGGTCGATTAACTTACGACAAGGGAGCTGGAATTATACACTCTATTCGTTATTTAGTGAATAACGATAGTTTATTTTTCAATGCTTTACGAGCTTTTCAAATTGCTTTTTCAGACCAAACTGCCAAAGGAGTAGACTTTAAGGATTTTGTTTCAGTTTATACAGGAATAAATTTAGATGCATTCTTTGAAGAATGGTATTTTGGAGAAGGATATCCCACCTATTCTATCCGTTGGGAACAAGTAGGTCCAGATGTATTGTTAGAAGTTTCGCACACGTCATCCAAACCATCTATAACTCCTACGTTCACAAATCCTATTGACATAAAATTAAATCGCGCAGCTGCACCTGATACAATCATCCGCTTTCCTATAACATCAAATACGGAATTATTTACAATTTCAAATATTGGACCTTTGAGTATTTCTGCTACAGCAATAGTAGATCCAAACAATTGGATAATGAACAAAGTAGGAACAGTGACTCAAGATAATTCTTTGGAAATTGTAGAAGAAATTGAGCAAAAAAATATATTCATCTCGCCTAATCCGTCAGGAGGAATATTTACAATAAATAACCTTGAGTTCAATGCCTCACTTCGCGTAATTGATATGAAAGGGAATACTGTTTCAAATTTAAAAGTTCAACCGGGAGAATTAATTGATTTATCGAGACTCGAAAAAGGAACTTATCTTATCGAAATTAGTTTGCCTAATGGAAATAAAAGATTAAAATTAGTTCAGTTTTAGTTTCTTTTTATTTAGGTAATAATTTTTTCCAATTTTCCCATTTGTACATTCTAGAAAAAAGGAATAACAATAAGGGTTGTATTAATAAAAGTGTTAAAATTGCATCCAAACCAAATGAAGGTTTAGATGAATCAATCAAAAGCGCATCAGTTTGAAAAGCTTGCCAATTATTTGTTATCATAATTGCTGTAAAAACATTATTTGCAGCATGATAACCCAATGACAATTCCATACCATCGTCCATAATTGTCATAATTGCTAAAAAAGCTCCTGTTAAGAAGTAATATATCAAAATACCGTATCCAAGTGTTGCAACTTCCGGATTGAAGGCATGCATCAATGCAAAAAACAAACTTGTTGTAATTATCGTATGAAAAATACTACCAGTTTTCCTGAATATAGACTGTGCTAGGTATCCGCGAAAGAGAATTTCCTCTGCTGTAGTTTGAATAGGAATAATCAAAACTGAAATTAGTACCAGAATAAAAAACTTTTGAGGATTAAAGTTCCATTTTAATTCCTCAACAGAAAAGAATGAAATTATTAGAAAAATTGTCAAAATCACCCACCAGATAGAGAAAACTGTAAAAAACCTTTTCCATCGGAAATTCTTTGATGCTGTTAAAAGCGATGAAAAAGTTCTTCTGTGAAAATATTTGATTGAAATAATGATCGAAAAAAATGTAAATACAAAAGGTAATAATAGATGCAGTAAGAGTCTATTTTTTCCAAGAATTCGTGCCATTTCTTGAAGACTTCTCATTTCTTTCAAATCAATACCGGCCAATTTTAGATCAATGAGCAGAGGTAGAGAACCTAAAAAACCATAAGACAGTAGAACAAGACAAATTGTCAAGGCATAACTAGTAAAGTCATTTCTACCCGAATTTGATTGTGTTAAAAATGACATTGTTTAGCTAAACATATCTCTCATTCTTCTGAAAAACCCTTTACTCTCTTGGTCTGAACCAGGTTTAAAGTTTTCAGAATTTTTCAGTTTTTCAAGAATTTCTTTCTCGTCATTGGATAATTTTGTTGGTGTCCAAACATGAATATGAACGAATAAATCACCCGTTCCATATCCTTGTAAAATGGGTAATCCTTTTCCTTTAAGTCGCAAAACTTTTCCACTTTGAGTTCCCGGATCTACTTTGATTTTTACTTTTCCACCAACAGTTGGAACCTCAATCGATTCTCCTAATGCAGCATCCACAAAACTAACAACCACGTCATAATGCAAATTTTCACTTTCGCGACGAAGGTCTTCATGTTCTGTCTCTTCAATTACGACAATCAAATCACCTGGAACACCGTTAAATGGACCTGCATTTCCTTTTCCCGTCACACTCAATTGCATTCCCTCCTCTACTCCTGCAGGTATTTCAATTTCAATCACTTCCTCCTGTCTTTTCAAACCTTGAGCATCAGCGTCAGAAGGTTTTTTATCAATTATTTTCCCTGCCCCCTGACACACATGACATGCTGATTGCGTTTGCATGGCACCTAAAAAAGTTTGAGATACACGTGTGATTCGTCCAGTACCATTACAGGTGGTACAATTCTTATATGTAACTCCTTCTGCGTTTACTAGTTTATTTACTTTTATCTTTTTCTTAACTCCATTGGCAATTTCATCTAAAGTTAATTTCATCTTAACGCGCAAATTTGTTCCTCTCACCATCCGGGCACCACTAGTACGACTTCCACCGAAACTTCCACCAAAGGCACTTCCGAAGACATCTCCAAATTGCGAAAAGATATCATCCATATTCATGCCTCCAAAACCACCTTGACCACCCATTCCTGCATGACCAAAACGATCATATTGAGCTCTCTTTTCTGAATTACTCAATACCTCATAAGCCTCTGCTGCTTCTTTAAATTTATCTTCAGCTGAAGCATCATCAGGATTTTTATCTGGATGGTATTTAATCGCTAATTTTCGGTACGCTTTCTTGATTTCGGCTTCATCCGCATTTTTAGATACACCTAAAACTTCGTAATAATCTCGTTTTTGACTCATTTTTTCAATTAATTATTGCCCTACTACAACTTTTGCAAAGCGAACCACTTTATCGTGCAGTAAATATCCTTTTTCTACATCATCGATAATTTTCCCTTTCATTTCATCACTTTCTGTTGGAATATTTGCAATAGCCTCATGTAATTCGCTATCAAAAACTTCCCCTTTCGAAATCATGGGTTTCAATCCTTTGGATTCTAGAATACCTTTATACTTATTGTAAATCAACGAAAAACCTTCTTTTACACTATCAATTTCAGAAGCTGTTTCATTCACGACAATAGCTCGTTCAAAATCATCCAAAACAGGAATCAATTCCTTTAAAATACCAGCACTTGCAGTTGCCATCAATTCAATACGTTCTTTTTGCGTTCGTCTTCTAAAATTATCAAATTCTGCATACAGCCGAATATATCGATCATTCATTTCATTGAATTTATCTTCCCATGTTGATTCTTTTTGTTCTTCTATTTTGTCTTCCTTGGTTTCTGACGTTTCCTCTGAATTTCCTTCATAATTAAGCTCCTTTTCAGGTTGATTTTCAACATTATTTTTCTTCTGTTCTTCTTGTCCTGAATTTACTTTGCTATTCTTATCCATAATGTTATATTTTTGTTCTCGGATTTGACAAAGATAAAGCCAAGTCATCAAATTACGACACCCTGTCAGAATTTAGCTAAAAAGAGTGAATTTTTGACATACATTTTTCTCTGCAGTTATTATTCTGCTTAATTTTACAGAAACTCATTGCCATGGTAAATAATATTTCTGAACACGCATCGATATTAAACGTCTTTCTATCTGAAATAAGAAGTGTTGAAATTCAAAAGGATCCACTGCGATTCAGAAGAAACATGGAAAGAATTGCTGAAATTTTAGGTTACGAAGTTTCAAAAAGACTTACGTTTCAATCGGAGACTTTTCAGACCCCATTAGGGAAAGCGTCCATACTTGTGCCAAAGGAAAAGCCTTTACTCGCAACCATTTTAAGGGCGGGGTTATCGATGCATCAAGGTTTATTGAATTATTTTGATCGATCTGAAAGCGCTTTCATTTCTGCATACCGAAAACATTCTACGGCAGAAGATTTTGAAATTTTTGTTGAATACATGGCAGCTCCTGATTTGGATAATAAAATTTGGATTATTAGCGACCCAATGCTAGCAACAGGAAGCTCAATGGTAACTGTTTATAAAGCCATGTTGAGATACGGTAATCCTAAGAGAATATTTATCGTTTCAGCTATTGCAACCCCCCAAGCAATCGATTATGTTAAGAAACATTTCCCAGAAAATACTGAGATTTTCATAGCCGCTATTGACGATGAGCTTACGGCTCAATCATACATTGTACCTGGTTTAGGTGATGCAGGAGATTTAGCTTACGGAGAAAAAATTTAAATTATGAATTGGGCTGCTTTTTACAGTGTATTTGCGGTAGCAACAATAAAATTTTTGTTTTCTCCATTTGCGGGAATTCCGTTAGGATTAAATTTCATTACAACGTATCTTGCTGCTGTAAGTGGAGCAACAATTAGCTCTTTGATTTTCTACTTTGGCGCTGAATTACTAATTATTAGTACTAGAAAAAAAAGAATTCAAAAAGAAAATGAAGCGCGCGTCAAAGGAATTGAATTGAAGTCAAAAAAAATTTTTACTTGGGGTAATAAAATTACAATAAGATTGAAAAAAAAATTAGGCAAATTTGGCATCTGTCTCATCGCTCCTTCATTACTTTCTATTCCTCTTGGAACAATAATAGTAGCCAAATTCTATGGGAAGGATAAAGACACATTTTTTTGGGTATTTATAGGAATATTGCTTAGTGCGTTGATTACAACTACAATGGCCTATTTTATCTTTAAATAATGCAGAAACACTTATTTTTTGATTTAGATAGAACACTTTGGGATTTTGATCAAAATTCAAAGCAAGCATTGATTCAACTTTTTACTGAGGCAAAATTGCATGAAAGCTCTTTGAAATTCAATGATTTTCATAATCATTACATCAAGGTCAATGCTAATCTATGGCATGCATACGGAAATAAAAGAATAACAAAAGACTTTCTTAGAACAGAGCGTTTCCGTAAGACTTTAGAAAAATGGAAGTTACAAGATGATCAATTAGTAACTCATTTTAGTGATGGATATGTTGAAATATCACCAAAACAAACTATTTTATTTCCAAATGCAATTGAAACATTGGAGGAATTAAGAAAGAATGGGTATATCATGCATATTATTACCAATGGATTTAAAGAAGTTCAATTCGTTAAATTAGAAAATTGTAAACTGCGAAATTATTTCGATGTGGTTGTTTGTTCAGAAGAAGTTGGAATCAACAAGCCTGCCAAGGAGATTTTTAATTTTTCAATGAATAAAGCTAATACAAATGCTCAATTTTCAACGATGATTGGAGATGATTACGAAGTAGATATTCTAGGTGCTGAAAATGCAGGAATGAAAACAATTCATTTTAATCCAAAATTAAAGAAATCGCAGGTTAAGCACTTCAACCAAATAACAAATTTGAATGAAATCCCGGGCAAATTGGTCGGATTATAAAATTATTACACATGTTTAATAGAGGTCAGATTGTAGAACTTGAGATTGTTGATTATGCTTTCGGAGGTAGAGGAATTGCAAAAATAGCAACGGAGGACGGTAATTTCATTGTTTTTGTTGACAATGCCTTTCCTGGTCAAACCATTTCTGCAAAAATTACAACCAAACGTAAAAAACATGCTGAAGCTTCATTAGTGGATGTTATCAAACGATCAGATTACGAAACCGAAACCCAATTCCAGGAAATTTCTGGTGGGCCATACATTCGAATCCCTTTAACTATTCAAGGAAAACACAAAGAAAAGTCAACCCTAGAAACATTTTCGAGGCTTTCAGGGATTAGAAATATCAATGAAATTTTTGATGAATTTATAGAATCTCCTGAGGCATATTTCTATCGCAACAAAATGGAATACAGCTTTTCATCGATTGAACATGTTCCAGAAACGGGCGAAGAAATTGATGATGCATTTGCGCTCGGTTTCAAACGGAGAGGTACATGGTGGAAAGTTGAGAATTTACTTAAACCAAGTGGATTGTTTGATGCAGAATGGGAATCGTTTATTCCTACACTTCAGCATTTTTTGAAAGAAACAAAGCTACCGGCTTGGCATCCACCAAAAAAAATAGGATTTTACAGACATATTGTCGTTCGTAAATCATTCCAACAAAATCAACTTTTAATAAATTTAGTTACCTCTTCTGAAGGAATTGAACATTTTGATCGTAAAGCATTTGTTGATTTTATTTTGGCAAAAATGGGTGAAAGAATAGCCGGAATTCAACATACAATAAATGACAATGTTGCAGACAGGGCGAAAATTGAAAATGGCGAAAATAAATTACTGTATGGTGACCCCATTGTTATCGAGAATTTACTTGGACTTTCATTTGAAATTAGTATGGAAAGTTTTTTTCAAACAAATCCAAAATGTGCTGAATTGCTTTATACCAAAGCATTAGATTATGTTTTTGAAGAGAAGATTGATAGCGATAAAGTAGTTCTTGATTTATTTTGTGGTACGGGCACTATTGGTCAATTAGCTGCTAAACGATCCCATGGAATTAAAATTATTGGGGTTGACATCGTAGAAGAAGCAATTACAGATGCAAAAAGAAATGCCGATGTTAATCACATTGATAAAATCGAATTTTATGCAGCAGATGTAGGGAAATTCCTCAAGGAAAGACCTGAATTACAAGGAAAAATTGCCTCAATCATTCTCGATCCACCTAGAGCGGGAATTGCACCCAAAACACTTCAGAAAGTTATTGATTTAGGTGCTGAGAATATTGTCTATATATCTTGCAATCCTTCAACACAAGCAAGAGACGCAGATACGTTGGTGCAAGCAGGATATGAGTTGCTGAAATTTTCACTGGCAGATCAGTTTCCGCATACCGGACATATTGAATCAATTGCAAAATTCAAAAAAAGAAAATCATGAATGTAATTGTCATTTCTATTGGAGATGAGCTCTTAATTGGCCAAACGATCAATACAAATGCTTCTTGGTTAGGTCAGGAAATATCAAAAATTGGTGGAAATATCATAGAAGGATTGACTATTTCTGACAAAAAGGATCAAATCATTCAGTCTGTTGATTATGCCATTAATAAAGCTGATGTTGTAGTAATTACAGGTGGATTAGGTCCAACCAAAGACGATATTACTAAACATACATTAACAGAATATTTTGAGACTGAATTAGAAATTCATCAACCGACACTTGAAAAGATAACAACTTATTTTTCAATGAGAAAAAGACCTATGCTTGAATCAAACATTCAACAAGCGGCCTTACCGAAAGATTGCACAATCTTAACGAATAATTATGGTACGGCATCTGGAATGTGGTTTGAGAAAACAGGAAAAGTAGTCATTTCACTTCCCGGTGTTCCCTATGAAATGAAAGGTATAATGACTGAGGAGGTATTCCCGAGATTCAAAGAAAAGTTTCAACTTCAATCGATGTATCACAAAACAATTTTAACACAAGGTATCGGTGAATCGTTTTTGGCTGAACAACTAGCAGATTGGGAAAATCGTATTCGTCAGGAGGGATTGGGCTTGGCATACTTACCTTCCCCAGGAATTGTAAAATTGCGAGTATCATCTACTCAAGGTGAAAAGGATAAAGAAAAAATTGAAGAATATCTAAAAGAAATCCAAGTGCTTCTTCCACAAGCAGTTTTCGGATATGAAAACGAAACCTTACCCGAAATAATAGGGAAGCAACTTCTTGAAAAAGGATTAAAAATTGGCACTGTTGAAAGTTGTACATCCGGATTATTAGCCAATCAAATTGTTTCTATTTCTGGTGCTTCTGATTATTTCGAAGGATCACTCCTTACCTATTCCTATAAATTGAAAGAAGAAATTTTAGGGATTTCTAAAACTACATTACTTGAAAATGGTGCGGTCAGTGAAATTGTCGCACTCCAAATGGCAGAAAAAGGATTAGAAAAACTGGACGTTGATATTTGTCTGTCAACCACTGGAATCGCAGGTCCATTGGGAGGAACTGAGGATAAACCCGTAGGATTAGTTTGGATTGGATTAGCAACCAAAAATGGAGTAAAGGCTATGAAATTTCAATTCGGAGATAATCGCGAAAGAAACCTCCAAATGACCGTATTGAGTGCGTTGAATTGGTTGAGATATGAGTTATTGAAATAAATAGTGCAAAATAATGTCAAGAAAATTATTCTATATTATCACTTTCTGGATTATTACCTCTTGTGCTTCCAAAAGTCCGTATGGTAGAAGTTTCAAGAAGGCATATTCAGATAGAGACTGTAATCATAGTCACATTTGCTGCCAAATAGATTGTCCCTGTTGTTTCGAAATGCTGAATAAAAAGCAAAAAAAGAAGCTTTCTCGTACTAAAAAGAAAGAAATCAATTTGAAAAGCAGGATAATTATTAGTAATTAAATTACCCAATCGTGTAATTCAATAAGCTTGGAATGAACGTAACCCAATACTTCCTCGTTATCAATTTTATTCAAAACATCACCAATAAATGCTTGTGTCATCAACGCTTTTGCTGATTTTTCAGAAATACCTCTCGCTCGTAAATAGAAAATCGCATCCTCGTCCATTTGACCGGTTGTTGAACCATGGGAGCATTTTACATCATCGGCATAAATTTCAAGTTCAGGCTTTGAGTTCATAGACGCGTCATCAGAAATTAAAACATTGGCATTTGATTGAAAAGCATTGATTTTTTGAGCATCAGGACGTACAAATACTTTTCCATTAAAAACGCCAATAGATTTCCCGTTGAGAACTCCTTTGTATAATTCATTGGAGTTGCAATTTGGTTTTAAATGATCTACAACCGTATGATTATCAATCAACTGATCATCTTCTAATAAATAAGCTCCATTCAAATGTGTTTCACAGTTCTCTCCATTCACCAAAATATTGAGATTATTTCGAATGAATTTTCCTGAAAGTGAAATTGTATTTATTTTAAAGTAAGAATCTCTTTCTTGATACACTTGATCTGTTGAAACAGTAAAAGATTCATCGCTTTCCAATTGAATTTTATCGACAGTTAATCTTGCATTTTGTCCAACGTGATATTCTACTATTGGCAATGAAAAAGATTCGCTAGAACTTGAAAAATTAAATAAAAATTGAGCCGAAGAGCTTTTTTTTGCAATTATAACAATCCTCGTTGGTGCAAATACATGTTGAAATTGATTTTCAAAAACGATCTGTGTAATTTCTGCAATATGTTGATTTTCTGAAACTTCAATCAGTAATCCATCTTTGATAAATGAAGTATTCATAGCGTGAAAAACATCTTCTTCCAAAGAAATAAATTGTCCAACTTGATCTACTTCTTCAGAATTCTCACTAAATCGACTAATTTTCAAACCTTTAACTTCCGGTATCGCATCAATATTCCCATTAATAATTGATATTACGGGTTGATTTTTCAATGGAATATTCGAAAGTTCGCCAACTTCAAATGTTTGAACCAAAGAAAGTTTACTCAATTTGGACAAACGCGTATATTTCCATTTTTCGTCCCGTGTAGTTGGAAAATCACTACTGTTTAAAATAGATCGTGATTTAGCAAGAATGGTTTCATTCAATGGCAAATTTGTCTCGGTAAAACGAGATACAAATTCCTTTATTTTCGATGAATCGACTTGTGTCTCCATACTAATTTGTGGCAAATTGTTCTTTAATCCAATCGTACCCTTTCTCTTCCAATTCAAGCGCAAGGTCTTTAGTACCTGTTTTTACAATTCGTCCATCAAATAAAACATGAACAAAGTCCGGAACTATATAATCTAACAAACGTTGATAGTGTGTAATAACGATTGTTGCATTTTCCTTGGTTTTCAACTTATTAACTCCATTTGCAACAATGCGAAGTGCGTCAATATCCAACCCTGAATCCGTTTCGTCCAGAATTGCCAACTTCGGTTCAAGCATTGCCATTTGAAAGATTTCGTTTCGCTTCTTCTCTCCACCTGAAAACCCTTCATTTACTGAGCGTGACGCTAATTTGCTATCCAATTCTACCAAAGCAGATTTTTCACGTACCATAGCCATAAAATCCTTAGCAGAAATGGATTCTTGTCCTTTATATTCCCGAATTTCGTTTAGCGCAGTTCTTAAAAAATTAACGTTTGAAACACCTGGAATTTCTACCGGATATTGAAAAGCAAGAAACAAACCTTCACGTGCTCTATCTTCGGTAGATAAATCAAGTAAATCTTTTCCATCAAAATCTACGGTTCCTTCTGTTACTTCATAATCTTCACGACCTGCCAAAACACTTGATAAGGTACTTTTTCCAGCACCATTTGGTCCCATTATCGCATGAACTTCACCAGGATGCACTTCAAGATTTAATCCTTTGAGAATTTCTTTTCCATCAATTGATGCGTGTAAGTTGGTTATTTTTATCATTTTACTTTTGATTGTTAATTGCGAATTATAGATTGCGTATTTTTCATTATAATTCGCAACTGAATTTATTTTCTTCCATTGAATTGTTTTAAATACTTTATAAATCCACCAAGTTGCTTTCCAGTTAGGGTAGATTTTTCTGCTAATTGCATATATGTCTTTTCATCGATGTAATTCATATTTTTAGCTATCATTAATTGAGTTTTTAATTCACCACATGAACCCTTGGCAATTGTTAAAAAATAAATAAATTGGTTTTTACTATCCCTTTCAAAACCTTCTGCAATATTAGATGGAACTGAAACAGAACATCTCCTAATTTGATCCTTGAGACCAAAATCTTTTGAAAAGGCTTCAAAATTCGTAATTAAATAAACTTCTGTGCATAAGTCCATTGCTAATTGCCAAACCTCAAGATCTTCGAAAGATTCATAAGTTGCCATAATCCTTAATCTATATTAATCCGCAATCGTTAATTTTAAATTCGTAATCCATTACCCAACACTTCCTTCCAAACTAATCGCTAACAACTTCTGAGCTTCTACTGCAAATTCCATTGGCAATTGATTTAATACTTCCTTACAATATCCATTCACAATCAAACTGATTGCTTTTTCTTCACTAATTCCTCGTTGCATACAATAAAATAGTTGATCCTCTCCTATTTTTGATGTTGTAGCTTCATGTTCTATTTTCGCAGAAGAATTTTTACACTCTATATACGGAAAGGTATGAGCACCACATTGGTCCGTCATTAATAGTGAATCACATTGAGAGAAATTACGTGCGTTTTGAGCATTCTTGTGAATTTGAACCAAACCTCGATAAGAATTTTGTGATTTTCCTGCAGAAATTCCTTTAGATATAATAGTGCTCTTGGTATTCTTACCCAAATGAACCATTTTCGTTCCTGTATCTGCTTGTTGAAAATTATTAGTAACAGCAACCGAGTAGAATTCTCCAATTGAATTATCACCTTTCAAAATACAAGACGGATATTTCCATGTAACTGCAGAACCCGTTTCAACTTGCGTCCATGAAATCTTCGCATTTCGCTCACACATTCCTCTTTTGGTAACAAAATTAAATACACCACCTTTTCCTTCTTTGTCTCCGGGATACCAATTTTGAACAGTTGAATACTTGATTTCAGCATTTTCCATTGCAACCAGTTCAACAACTGCTGCATGCAATTGATTTTCATCACGTTGAGGTGCCGTACAACCTTCGAGATACGAAACATAAGAACCTTCATCTGCAACAACTAAAGTGCGTTCAAATTGACCTGTTCCACCTTCGTTAATTCGGAAATAGGTTGATAATTCCATGGGGCAACGAACACCTTTTGGAATATAGCAAAACGATCCATCAGTGAAAACAGCTGAATTTAATGCAGCATAAAAGTTATCTGTTGTTGGAACAACCGAACTCATGTATTTTCTAACTAATTCTGGATGTTCTTGAACAGCATCAGAAAAAGAACAAAAAATGATTCCCAATTCTGCCAATTTCTCTTTGAAAGAAGTTGCAACAGAAACAGAATCCATAACGAAGTCAACCGCAACTCCAGTTAAACGTTTCTGCTCTTCCAATGATATTCCCAATTTTTTCATGGTTTCTTTCATTTCTGGATCAACATCGTCCCAAGACTCGTATTTCTTGGTTTGTTTTGGAGCCGAATAGTAAGTTATCTCCTGAAATTTTGGTTTTTCATAATGAACATGTGCCCAATCAGGCTCTGTCATTGATTTCCAAACTTTGAAAGCATTGAGCCTATATTCCAATAACCATTGTGGTTCATTCTTTTTAGTCGAAATCAAACGAATAATATCTTCATTTAATCCAGCAGGAATTTTATCCGATTCAATATCGGAAACGAAACCATACTTATATTCCTGATTTTCTAAATCCTTCGCTAATTCGTTTTCCGTATAATTTGCCATTACAATAGGTTAAATAATTAGACAGAGAAAGATTCACCACAACCACAAGTACGATCAGCATTGGGATTTTGAAATACAAAACCTTTACCATTCAATCCTCCTGAATAATCTAGTGTTGTACCAATCAAATACAGGTAACTTTTTTTATCAACTACTACTTTAACTCCATTATTTTCAAAAGCTTTATCACCTTCCTTATCCTCGTTATCAAAGGTAAGTTGATACATTAAACCTGAACAGCCCCCGCCTTGAACACCTACACGAATAAAATATCCATCTTTGCCTTCATCTTCCATTAATCTAATTGCTTGCTTTTTTGCTGAATCTGTAACTGTTATCATTGTTTATTTAGATTAAATTTAAATAACGCCAATTTTTAATGCAAAAATACCACTTTTATGGTATTTGACAAAATCAAAAGAAGTATTAATCGTTCATAAATTTTATTCAATTCATTAAGAATTAAATATATTTACAAACCACATTAAAAAAATGTTTTTCATACTGTCTAAAATATTCTATTTTTTTCTAAATCCACTTGTATGGATATTAATTCTTGCAATTTGGACTTGGAGAACAAATGAAGAAAATAAACGAAAAAAGAGGTTATGGTTAACCGTTGGTTTGCTTTATTTTTTTAGTCAATCAATCATAATTTCTGAATGTTACAGACTTTGGAATACCCCCATGAAATCTCAAAACGAAATTCCGAACTATGAAGTTGGGATTGTCTTAAGTGGTATGGCCTCTTATGTAAAAGAAACAAAAACCTTACATATCAATCGAAGTGCCGATAGAATATGGCAAGCGTTGAATCTATATCATTCAAAAAAAATCAAGAAAATTCTTATAACGGGAGGCTCTGGATATATCACGGATAAAGGATTAAATGAAGCCGCGCAAATGAAACAAACCTTAGTACATTGGGGTATTCCTGAAGAAGATATTATTTCAGAATCACAATCTAGAAATACAGCAGAAAACGCCATTGAAACAAAGAAGCTATTGAAAACAATTAAACTTTTTCCTACTAAAAATCAAAAAGCGTTGTTGATTACTTCTGGATTACACATGCGAAGAGCCAAGGCTGTATTCGACAAAATGGAAATTCCGGTTGATTGTTTTCCTGTTGATGGTGGTAATACAAAAGTTCGAGATTACTATTTCTACCAGTTTATCGTACCAAATTTCGAATATTTCATCACTTGGACTGATTTATTCAAAGAAATAATTGGTTATATCGCCTACGATATTAAAGGTTATATTTGATTTTCAAGAGAAAGAAAAACTTGACTTCAAGCTCAAATCCAGACATTTTACAGAATGGGTCAATGCTCCAACAGAAATAAACTGAATTCCCGATTCTGCATAAGAACGAATTGTTTCCATAGTTATTCCTCCGGAGGCCTCTGTTTCAATATTCGTAGGAATTAATGGTAAAACTCTTTTGATTTCGTCAGGAGAAAAATTATCAAGCATAATTCGATTAAATCCACCACAATCCAATGCTTCTATCAACTCTTTTTCATTTCGAACCTCAATTTCAACCTTCAGATTAAGCTTATTTGCTTTTTGATATTTTGCAACTTCTTGTAATGCCTTAGTCACTCCACCAGCAAAATCAACATGATTGTCCTTAATCATAATCATGTCATACAATCCAAAACGATGATTTTGAGCACCTCCTATTTTAACAGCTAATTTTTCAAGATATCTTATTCCTGGTGTAGTTTTTCGGGTGTCAAGAAGAGTGGTATTGGTATCTTTTATCAACGATACAATTTGATTTGTCTGAGTAGCGATACCACTCATTCGTTGCATGCAATTTAATATTAATCTTTCAGCAGTAACGATTGATCTGGCTGGTCCGGTTAGTTCAAAGACAATATCACCTTTTTTAACTTTTTCCCCGTCGTTAATAAATACTTGGATACTCAATTTTGGATCAAACACCTCACAAACTTGAATAGCGACCTGGACACCCGCTATTATTCCATCGTCTTTTACCAACAACATCGCTGATCCATTTTCACCTTCAGGAATACAAGCTAAAGATGTATGATCTCCTTCTCTAACATCTTCGTTAAGAGCATTTTTGATGATATCAAATAGTTCCTTATCCATTATTTCAACGCTAGTTCAGCCAAATAATGATTTTCTACTTCCATCAATTTACGCGAAGTAAAGCCTACCTCTGTTGCAACTTTATGAAGCGAATCATAATCTACATATAGCCAATCAAACCAAGCGCTTTTAGCTTGTTTAAAGGACATTTGAAAACGAAAATCCCCATAATATTCGGAGGCTAAATCCATCCAAAAAGAACCATCTTCGTCTTCGTACAAATATTTAATATCTGACGAATCACAATAAATTACACCACCGGTATTTAGCAGTTTTTTAGCATGTTCTAAAAAACGCTTCAAATTACTTAATTTACCAACAACACCAATACCATTCATGAGCATCAATATTGTATCAAATTTTCCAGAATTGAAATTCAAAAAACTAGATTGTAGAGCATTAATCCCAATAGATTTCATATAATCCACTGCTCCTGGAGAAATATCAATTGCGGTAACATCCAATGCTCTATCCATTAATTCTAATGAATGAATACCTGCTCCAGCCCCAACGTCAAGTATCTTTCCTTTGGAATTTGAAAGGGCTAATTTTTCCAATTCAGGCATTTCCTCGAAGCTTCTAAATAGTACTTCGATGGGAATAATATCATCCTCACATAAATCTGCATGAACGATAATATCAAAAGGTTTCTTAGTCTTAGCATATGTTTGGATTGCTAATCCGATTGGATCATTGTGACTTGCCATTTCTACTAATAGTTATTATAGTCATCATCCGAGTAGCCGTTTTCAAAATCATTGAAACCGTAATCGTCTTCTTCTTCATCGTCAAAATCTTCATCCGTAAAATCATCGTGAACATCACCATTAAATAGAGTGTCATCCATTTCTATTCGCGAGGATTCAAGAGGTGCTGTTCCAACGGCCAAAATCATTTCCGGAGATTCCGGTTCATTTCGATCATAACCAATCAATTCAACAAGGAAAATCCACATTTTGATGAAATCATACACCAAAATAAACTTCTGATCTGGCTCCGTAATAAAATCCTTAATTTTTGCAGAACTCATTACAGAAGGTAGTGAATCGATTGAATCATCGCCATAAGACATGTCCATCAGGCTAATTTCATGACCTTTATCCCATGAATCATTGGAAACATAAAAACTAGCAATTTCCTTCCCACTGAAATTGAAAGACTTGGTTATCGCTTTGTAAAATGATTCGAAATTATCCGAATCACTAATTAAAATGTCACGAAAAATCTCTTCATTTTTTTCTGAATCCAATAAAACACGAAATTTTAATCCCGGCATAAGTTGTTTTTGAGGTATCGTTAAATTTACTACAAAATTAACAACCTGATTGGATTGATGTTGTCGATTTTTTCAAATTTTTATTTTTTATCTGTATTTTTCTTGCTTTGATTAACAAAACTGAAAAGTATCTTTGTTCAACTTTAGAAATTGAAAAATAGTTTAGAAATATTAAATCAATATTGGGGTTTTGATTCCTTTAGGCTTTCACAAGAAGCAATCGTTGACGACTGTATTCATGGAAATGATGTACTTGCTTTATTACCGACCGGTGGTGGAAAGTCGATCTGTTTTCAAGTACCAGGTTTGGCTCGTGAAGGCGTAACCATTGTGATTTCTCCACTCATAGCTCTCATGCAGGATCAGGTTCAAAATCTTGTAGCTAAAGGAATTAAAGCAAAAGCAATAACAAGTGGGATGAGTTACCGAGAAATTGATATCATTTTAGATAATGCCCGTTTTGGCGGACTCGATTTCTTATATACATCACCAGAAAGAATTCAATCGACCTTATTTATTGAACGATTTAAGCGGATGAATGTTGCTCTAATCGTTGTAGATGAAGCACATTGTATTTCCGAATGGGGACATGACTTCCGTCCTTCTTTTCGAAAAATCAATAGGCTTCGTGAAATAAACAACAACATACCCATCATTGCGTTAACGGCAACTGCAACTCAAAAAGTAAAAGATGACATCGTTAAACAATTATGTCTTAAAAATGCTAAAATTCATGAATCTTCTTTTGAACGTTCCAATTTGAGTTATGAAGTATATAAATCAGATAATAAAACCAGAAAGATTATTGATTTTATAAAATCGAATTCAAATAAAAGTGGGATTATTTACTGCCAAACAAGAAAAAGCGTTAAAGAAGTAGCTTCCATATTGAGTTCTAATTCAGTGTATTGTGGAATTTATCATGGTGGTCTAAATCGCGAAGAAAGAGATCAAATGCTGATTGGATGGATGACGAATAATTTTTATGTCATGGTAGCTACAAACGCTTTCGGAATGGGAATTGACAAACCGGATGTTCGTTTTGTTCTTCATTATGAATTTCCACCAAGTCTTGAAGCGTATTTTCAAGAGGCGGGTCGAGCTGGTCGAGATGGAAAAGCATCAAGAACCATTGTTTTTTACGAAGAAAAGGATGTTGAGGAACTAAAAAAACGACAATCGAGTCAATTTCCTCCAATTGAAACAATAAAACGAACGTACAGAGCACTTTGCAGTTATTTAAAAATCGCTATTGGATCAGGTGGAAATGAAACCTATCCTATTGATTTATTGGAGTTTAGTAAATTATTCAAATTAGATTTGCTTGAAACGTATAACTCTCTCAAAATTTTAGAAAAAAATGGTGATTTAGAATTAACTGAAAATGCATTTATTGAAACAAGTTTGCAATGGAATGTAAGTAATCTTGAGCTTTATAATTTTCAAATAAAAAATGAACAATTCAGACCAATAATCACTTCAATATTAAGAGCTTTTACCAATACTTTTGACGAATTTGTAGAATTAAAAACGAGTAGAATTCTTAATCATCTAAAAATTACCAAACAAGAATTTGAGAAGCAACTTTCATTATTAGAAAAATTTGGAATCGCCAATATTCAGTGGCAAACTGATTTGCCAAAAATAACCTTTTTACACGAAAGACTTCCCGATGATTATTTGCAGTTATCGAAAGAAGCCTATAGTTTTCGAAAAAAATTCGCTGAAGACAAATTAAATTCTGCTATGAGTTTTCTTGAAAAATCGGTATGTAGATCCAAACAATTGTTGGAATATTTTGGTCAAAATTCTAAATCCTGTGGAAAATGTGATGTTTGTTTATCCGAATTACAAGAAAGTCACAAAATAGAATACTACCGAGAAGAAATAATTCTTTTTTTAGAGAATCCACAATCCATTCAACAAATAGAAGATAAGTTCGGAATTAAAAATCAAGTGGTGAAACAAATTATTCGTGCTTTACTACATGAAGGTATAATCGAATACCAAAATGAATTATTTTGCAAAAATGGGATATTAGACTAATTCTGAATACATTGAGTCACCAATTCTGCAGGAATTAGTTCACCATCGTAATTTTTATCGTCTAGTCTGATCCTCAACAGTTCTTCCTTAACAATCT
>Ga0315902_10000962_pt1 | contig 47215 bp, 37 predicted proteins | sample LakEriMetagenome_9_FD_203523 | JGI IMG/M metagenome (GOLD analysis project Ga0315902, IMG submission 203523) | Freshwater fungal communities from buoy surface, Lake Erie, Ohio, United States - Buoy 12 MA117 | ecosystem: Environmental > Aquatic > Freshwater > Lake > Lake biofilm | place: USA...
CGTCCGTCGGTGCCAGCTCGAGGGCCCGTGAGAACTGGTCGAACGCGGGCCTGAAGGCATCGGCGGCCAGGAGCATCTGGGCGACGTCGCGCCAGTCGGCACCGGTGGCCTGTGCCTCGAGTGCCCCCAGAGGGGCTGGGCGGGGCGTCGAGCGGGCCAGCGTGCGCAGGGTCGCGGCATTGTCGGGGCGAGCCGCGCCGAAGATGCTCTGCGGGCCCGAGAATTCGAGGCGCGCCCGCTGGTCGGTCTGCAGGGGCGCACCGGCCGTCCATTCCCTGAGAGCGGCCCCTTCGGCCACAAAGAGCGACAGGATGCCCAGCGGGCCCCGGACTCCGACGCTCTTCAGGTCGTCGGCCACGCCGGCGCGGGTCCAGCGCGATGCGACCTGGTCCAGCTGCGACCCGAGGGGCCCCGTGCTGCCGATGAGCAGCACGTCGCCGTCGCCGACGAGCCAGGCGGTGCCCTCGGGAAACTCGGCCAGGAAGGTGGCCACAATCGAGCGCAGGTCACCGTCGCTCATGTCGTAGGTGTGGGCCCACTGGCAGAACACCCCACCCGGCGTCAGGCGCGCGCGCGCCGTGGCAAAGAACTCACGGGTGAAGAGCGAGGCAATGCCGGCCATCCACGGGTTCGATGGCTCGGACACAATGACGTCGTACTGCTCACGCGTCAGCGACAGGTGCGTGCGGCCGTCTCCGACGATGAGGCGGGTGCGCGGATCGTCGAGCGCCCGGTGGTTCTCGGCGTCGAACTGGCGCGAGGCCTCGACCACTTCGGGCGAGATTTCGAGGACCACGGCGCGATCGATGCCGTGGGTCAGGGCTGACCCGAGCGTGACGCCACTGCCGAGCCCGAGAATGGCCACCGATGAGGGCTTCGTGTGCAGCAGCAGCGGCACATGCGCCAGCAGTCGCTGCGTGAGCATGTCGGCGGCACTCGAGGCATCGACCTTGCCGTCGATGGCCATAGACCGGGTGCCGGTCAGGGCTCTCACCGACACGGTGCCGGACGCGCCTTCCCGGTAGTAGGTGAGGCGGCCGGCCGCCAGCGCGGTGCGCAGGTCGGGGCCCTGGGCCACGGGGGCGTACTTGTAGGCGCCGCTCGACAACAGGGAGGGATCCCACGACGGAAGCCATGCGGCGCCCCCCAGCGCGGCCAGGGCCATCGCAGCCCCGCCCCAACGGATCGGGAACCGGGCGGCCTCGGTGAGGGCCAGCGCTGCGGCCGTCAGGGCCAGGAGGGCCGCGACCAGCCGGAGGCTGTCGAAGAGCCCAGCCACGGGAATCAGCAGGAAGCCGGCCCCCAGGGCCCCGGCGATGGCGCCAACCGTGTTGGTGGCGTACACCCAGCCCAGATCTTCCACCATCGTCTCGCGCGTGCGTGCGGCCAGGGCCAGGGCCAGGGGGAAGGCGGCCCCGAACGTGATGGCCACCGGCAGCAGCAGCGCGGCAGTCAGCAGCCACTGCTGCCAGACCACGGTCGGGAAGGTGATGTCCGGCGTGGCGACGAGCTGCGCCACCCTCAGCACGGCCCAGTCGACCGAGGCGGCGGAGGCCAGCACGGCCAGCGCCGAGAGGCCAATGACCAGGGCCAGCGCGCCGCGCGCCTGGGCGGGCGTTCGCGCCAGGCGCGTCGCGATGGCGCTGCCAATGGCGATGCCTGCCACGAACAGGGCCACGACAGCGCTGAAGGCGTAGGTGGTGGGGCCCAGCATCGAAGCCAGCAGCCGCGTCCAGACGACCTGCAGCGTTAGAGAGGCCCAGCCGGTCAGCCCCAGCACGGCGGCCGCCGTGGGCAGGTGTCCGTCTGTGGGAGACGCCGGTGCTGCGTGGGCGCGGCCAGGCCTCACGGCGGTGGCCTGTGCATCGGGAGCGTCAGCCTCAGCCCCGCGCTCGCGTGCCACCAGCCACGCGATGCCGGCGGCGAGCGCGTTGAGGCCGACGCCGACGGCGGTGGTGCCAGACAGGCCGAGCCCGGGCAGCAGGACAAACCCGGCCGCGACGGCGCCGATCGTGGCGCCGAGGGTATTCGCCGTGTAGAGCCGGGACGCGTCACCGGCCAGGGTGTGCGGCGTTTGCGCGGCCCAGCGAGAGGCGAGAGGGAATGTCGCCCCCATGGCGGCCGCCGGGATGCCCAGCAGCGCCAGACTGGCCATCATGCGCACAGTGCCGTATGCCCATCCTCCGTCGCCGTTCGCATAGATCGCGCCCAGCACGGGGCGCGCTCCTGCCAGCAGCAGCGGCACGCCGAGGGCAAAGAGGCCAATGCCCGCTTCGAGCAGGGCATAGGCGCGCAGGGCCGTGGCGGGCGACATCTGCTGGCCAATCCGCCCGCCGGCGGCAGAGCCTACGGCAAGACCACCCATGAAGGCGGCCAGCACGGTGCTGGCCGCGGCCAGGCCGTGACCCATGTCGAGCGCGAGCAGCCGCGTCCAGACGACCTCGTACAGCAGGGCCGCAGCGCCTGACAGGGCGAAGGCCAACCAGACAGACCAGTGGGAGGGAACGAGTGATGTGCGAGCAGCCATGCGGGGCACCGGAGCCGGAGCCCATCTTACCGGGGAACGGCGGCCGATGGCAGATGCGAGCCCGGGCGATACAGGGAATACAGCCCTTCACTGGCGACATGCTCGAGTGCGAAGGCCGTCACGGCCAGGGTCGCCAGGCTCTCGGGGGTGGCCGAGCGGTCGATCAGCACGTAGCCGACGCTCGTGTCCCGGATGAAGGCGGCACCCTCGGCCATCACCCGGGACTCGGCCTCGGCTGACAGTGCCCGCCCTTCCGAGAGGCGCATGAGGGCGTCGAGCACCGGATACCGGTCACGCATCTGGGCAATCCGGCGTTGCGACACCCGCGACAGATACCCCCCGACGAGTGCCTTGCCGTGTCGAGTCTGATTGAATTGTGAGCGGGCGCTGAAGTTGCCGGCCGACTGCGCCCCGTCTCGTACGCCAAACGGCAGGTTCAGCACCCGCACCGGCCGCGGGTCCTCGGCGATGACGTCGAGCAGCGCGGGATACTGGGCGGAATAGAGTGTACGGGGCGCCGGCAGTAATTCGGCAAGCAGCAGCACCAGCACCAGGGCCGAGACGCGCCGGCGGCGTTCCGGCCACCGCTGTCCGATGGCCACCAGTGCCCCGGCCAGCAGCATGGCGAGGCCCAGGGCCGCCACGATGCCAAAGCGAGTCGGCGTCCTTACCACGCTGACCACCGGCAGGTAGCGCAGCAGGGCCCAGGGCCCGGGTATGTGGGTGTTGACCCCGCCCACGATGAGGAAGGGACCGAGGGCCAGGGCGGCAAACCCCGCCGTGACCCACCACCACGATGCCTTGGGCCTGAACTGCGCCCGCCACACCGCCAGGGCCACCACGCCGAGCGCGACGAGGCTCATGGCCGCGGTGTACTCCACAAACGACGTGGCCGACTGGGCCTGCAGGTCACCGAACAGCCACTTCGACAGGGGATGGTTGGGATTGGGGTGCAGCAGTGCGAGCAGGTCGACACCGCGGGGGCTGCTGCGCCACAGAATCGGGGGCGACACGAAGCGGCCGTCGGCGATGCGCTGTCCGAGCCCGTAGAGGACCGGAGACAGCGGCCCGACACTGGCGGCGAAGGCCACAAGTCCGAATCGCATCAGCCATGCGGTGTGCGGCCGCAGGTGCACGCGCCACAAGACCGACAGGCCGAGGCGCATCAGCACGAGCAGGGTCAGCAGCAGCACGGGCGTGTATAGCCCCCGGAGGCTGATGGCCGTGCCGAACAGCGCGATGCGTCCGCCGCCCCCGAGAGCCACCCCGATCACCAGGCCGGCGACCGCCAGAATGGCCACATTCAGGAACCAGCGCCACGCCGAGGGTTGTTCCCGCCGCTGCAGATTGATCGCCTGCCCGCACACGTACATGGCTGTGATGAGGAGGCAGAACACGGCAAAGTAGGGATCGCAGAAGGCGGCCCACGCCATGGAGAGGCCGGCGCCCACCGCATAGCGATGCTGTCGCGTGCGATCGGCCTTGATGAGGCACCAGACAAACATGGCCAGCGGTGCCGCCGCCGCCAGGCTGAAGTGTCCCGTCCGGCGCGCCACCAGGGCCGGCGCCCAGGCAAAGGCCGCACCACCCGCGAACGCCTCGAGCCGCGTGGTCGGGAAGGCCAGGCGGGCAACCAGATAACCGCACAGGGCATTGATCACGTTGGTCAGCAGCATGACGACATTGAAGGCGCCAACGACGCCGAGCCCGGGAATCAGGGGCAGGGCGAGCAGGTTTAGGAAGGCGGTGTAGTTGTGCTGGGAGAGATCAGCCGGCTGAGACAGCGAGAAGATGCGCTGGGTCTTGAGAGGATTGCCGCCCTGCAGGACCTCCTGCAGGAACGTCCACTGGTTCCAGACGTAGACGCCCGTGTCTCCGCCCGGGTCGCCTGTCAGGTGCGTCGTCAGGTAGAGGGGAAGCGGCCACGAGAACGCGACGGCCACGAGAAGGAAGCCCGCGAACACCCCAGCACGATGCAGCCAGTCAATCCGTGCCATTTGTTAAGGGCGCCATCATACAGCACGGGCGCTGACATCCCGTGACCTCCGTAGAAAAAAAAGGGGGCCGGTCCCGAAGGACCGGCCCCCTGGAGGTGACCGTCAGCGCGGGCGCGCCGCGCCTGCCGGAGGCTGCCTAGAAGTCGTAGCGCAGGCCGAAGCGCACGACGCGCGGGGCCAGGATGCCGATGACTTCGTGGAAGTTGACGGTGGTCGTGCGCAGGCTGACCGGCACGCCCGAGTTGAGGGCGTTGAACATGTCGACCTGGGCAGTCAGCTTGCCAATCTTGCCGAATGAGAACGATTTGTCGGCACGGAAGTCAAGGATCGACACCGTCGGATAGCGGCGGGTGTTGACAGGTTCGACGCGGAACGTCCGCGCACCGTCGCCGGGGAAGTTGACGGCGTGCTGGCGGCCATAGTTCTCGCCGCTCTGCACCTTCCACGAGCTCGACAGCCCGATCTGGAAGGGCATCACATAGCGGCCGATGAACTTGTAGTTCCAGGTCGATGACGTTTCGATACCGTTGTCGCCGAAGATGCGGCGGGCCGGCAGGATGTTCTGGTTGTTCGAAAGACGGCCATAGCCGCTCACGTCATGCAGCATTGTCGACCACGTGTAGCCCACCGAGCTCAGCAGCATCCAGCGGCCGGCAAAGCGGCGATTGAGCGCGAATTCCACAGTGTGGAAGTCTGCGTCGAGGTCTGCCGGATTCGAGAAGACGCGATTCTGGGCGATGCCAGCCGGGCGGTCGAAGGTGGTGATCGTCTGATTGTCGGCCGTCGTGGCAAGGTTGTTGTCCGGCCCCGGATCGGTGAACGTGAAGGGTACATTGTAGAGCGGGGCGCGAATCGTGTCGGTTTCGCCCCACACGTTGCGCATGTTCTTATACACATAGGTGGCGCGGGCCGACAGAGCCTCGACCACTTCGCGTTCGAGGTTCACCGACACTTCATTGCTCTTGGGACGAATGAGGTTCCGGTCGATGGTCACAAAGCCTGCACCGCCCTGCGTGGAGTTGAATGCTCCCAGTTCCAGCGGGCTGTCGAGCATACGGTTTCCGTTCAGGTCGCAGCCCGTAGTGCGGGTTGCCGTGCAGGGGAGGAACGCGTAGCGGAGCTGCGCGAGGCCCACCGGGTTTTCGAGGTCCGCCAGCGTGTCGGCCGAGTTCCAGCGCGACTGCCCGAAGTAGACCTTGGCCACCGTGCGGTTATCGCCCGTGATGTCGTAGGCGAAGCCCACGCGCGGGGCGAGTGTCAGGTGCTGGGCCACCGTGGTTTCCGACACGGACCGCGCCGCCATGAAGCTCTGATACCGCGCGCGCTCCGTAGGATTCACGTCGGCCGGCCAGTTGTTCAGCGCCGGAATGCCATTGGGGGCGATCTCCTGGTCAGGCCAGCCATCGCGGTAGCGCTCGAGGCGCAGGCCCAGGTTCACCGTCAGGCGGTCATTGACCGTCCACGTGTCGTTCATCCAGGCTGACTGGTAGGTCACGCGGTTGTCGCCGGTCACGGTCGAGTTGTAGATGTCGACCTGATTCACTGCGCCGTTCAGATCGCGATAGAAGATGTCGAAGGGCTGGGGGCGCTGCAGCACACGCTTGTCCTGCTTCGCCTCGATACCAAACCGCATGTCGTGGCTGCCGGCCCAGCCGTCCTTGAAGTACGACAGCGTGGTGTAGAACTGCGGCTTATAGCGCTTCTGGTCCTGGTAGCCACTGTTGGCGCCACCGTCGAAGAGCTGGTTGTTGCCTGTATCGATGCGGCCGGGGCCCCACGGGCCGTCGTAGAGGCCATAGTCCCTCACGGGTTCCAGCGGGAAGAAGTTGAGCCACTGGGCCGCCATCACGTCGAGAAACGCGCGGCTGCCGATGACGCTGGTCCACTGTGCCTTCATCGGGTAGTTCTCGGAACTCTGGTAGTAGGCGGCCGACAGCGGCGTCGTGACGCTCACGCCGCGCTTGTCCTGCAGCTTCTGGCGCTTGTTGATGAACAGAATCACCTGGTTGTTCTGGCTGGCCTGCAGGGTCACCTTGCCGGTGTACAGGTTCGAGAGCTTGGAGCGCTGCGTCTGGTCGCCCAGGCCCAGGATGTACTGATACTGGTCGTTCAGGCGATAGCTGTAGAAGAACCACGCCTTCTTGCGCCAGATGGGACCGCCCACGTTCAGGTTCAGGTCATACTGGGTCTTCACCGGGTTGCCACGTGACAGCGGCACGCGGGTGAAGTAGCCGTCTTCGTTCGGCGTATTCGCCGTGCGGAGGTAGCTCGGCACGTTGGTTTCGGCGATGGTGCTTTCGTTCAGGTAGTCGCTGTACCAGTTGCCCTGGAAGCGGTCGCCACCCGACTTGACGCTGATGCTCAGCACCGCGCCGCCGGCAAAGGCCGAGGCGTCGGCACCGGCGCCGCCCACCTGGAATTCCTCGAAGCTGCCGAAGTCGAAGTAGCCAGCGTTGGCGGCCGTCCCTTCGGTCGTGTCGATGCCCTCGAGGCGCGTCTGGTTCTGCGTATCGAAGCCGTAGCTGCGGTAGCCCGACTGGTTGCCCGTATTCGAGCCGCCCACGTCGTAGTTGGTCATCTGAATCCCGGGGGCCTGAGACATCGCGGCCCAGATGTCGCGGGCATTCGGAATTTCCGTCAGCAGTTCCTTGGTGAAGTTGGTGCCCACCTGCGTCGTCGACGTATCGACGATGGGCGACGCACCGGTCACCGTGACGGTTTCCTGCAGCGTAGCTACGTTCATCGCCTGGTCGACGCTGAGCGTCTGGTTGATGACAACGCGTACACCTTCGCGCTTGATGGTCTGGAAACCCACCAGTTCGAAATCGATGGTGTACAACCCCGGCGGCAGCGCCAGGAAGCGGTAGGTGCCGTCAGCGCCGGACACCTGCACCTGCGGCTGCATCAGGGCGGGCCCTGAGGCGGTCACAGTCACACCCGGCAGCACAGCTCCGGTATTGTCGGTCACCGTGCCGTTGATGCGGCCACGGAACTCCTGTGCACTGGCGGGGCTCAGCCACGCAAGGGTCAGGCACAGGCAGAACAGCAACGCCTTGTTCAGCCTCATTCGTCTCTACTCCTCCACACTCAAGCCAATACGCGGCGGCCGGGTGACGCACCCTCGCCGCATGACACGGATACGGGACACCGGATGCTAGCACAGGAAGGCCCCGCCGGCGGTCACCCGGCCCGACTGGCTATACTGAGCGGATGAGTCGCTTCCGTCACCCCCTGCTGTGGGCCGGTCTGCTGGCCCTGAGTCCGCTGGTAGCCCAGGCCCAGAACGACGCAACGGCCCTGGGGCCCCGCCTGGCCCAGGAGGCGGCCATCGCCCGGGCTCTCGAGGCGATCAAGGCCGACGAACCCCAGACGCTGGCCGATCAGGCCCGCATCTGCGAGGTCGAGGCGCCGCCGTTCAAGGAAACCAGGCGCGGCGTGCTGTATGCCCAGCTGTTCCGTGAGGCTGGCCTCACCAATGTCCGCACCGACAAGGTGGGGAACGTGCTGGGCGAGTTCCGCGGCGCGCAGGCCCGCCCGCACCTGGTGTTTGCGGCCCATCTCGACACCGTGTTCCCCGAGGGGACCGACGTCCGCGTGCGGCGCGACGGGGCGATGCTGCGCGGTCCCGGCATCGGGGACGACTGCCGCGGGCTGGCCGTCGTGCTGGCCGTGGCCCGGTCGATGGTCCGGCAGGGCCTCAAGACGCCCGGCACGATCACCTTCGTCGGCAATGTGGGAGAGGAAGGGCTCGGCGACCTCCGGGGCGTGAAGCACCTGTTCAATGAAGAGATGAAGGGCCAGATCGACCGGTTCGTGTCCGTGGACGGCACCGGGCTGGGCATCACCCATGTAGCGGTGGGCAGCCTGCGGTATCGCATCACGTTCAAGGGGCCGGGCGGGCACAGCTTCGGGGCCTTCGGCATCGCCAATCCCATCCATGCCCTCGGGCGCGCGGTGCAGGCCATTTCCAACTTCGACGTGCCCCGCGACCCGAAGACCACGTTCAACGTGGGCCGCATCGGCGGGGGGACGTCGGTCAACTCCATTCCGTTCGAGGCCTGGATGGAGGTCGACATGCGGTCGTCCGACCCGGCGGCACTGCAGTCGGTGGATGCCCGCTTCAACCGGGCCATCGACGACGCGGCGCGCGATGAGGATGCGCGGTGGAACGTGCGGATGATCACGGTGCAGAAGGACCTGGTCGGCAACCGGCCGGCCGGCCAGACGCGCGGGGACGCCCCGATCGTGCGGGCCGCGGTGTCGGCCACCCGGGCCCTCGGCTTGCCGGTGTCGCTGGATGAAGGCTCGACGGATGCCAACTATCCAATGAGCCTCGGCATTCCGGCCATTACCATCGATGGGGGCGGCAGGGGAACGGAGGGGCATGCCCTGGGTGAGGCGTTCGACTCGACCGATTCGTGGAAGGGGACACAGCGCGCGCTGCTGATCGCGCTGGCGCTGGCGCAGCCCTGATCGCGAGGGGCGACGCCGGGTGTGCGGCGGACCAGGTCCCCCGGATCGGGCTCAGCCCTGATCGCCCGTGGTGACGGGCGGGGGACGCAGGGCCTGCAGGCGGGCGAGGTCATCGACGCGCTGCACCCGCATCGCCCGGTCGGCGCGCCAGAGCCACCAGAGCAGTGCCAGATGCGGCCCGAGCATCAGTGCGCCCTCGAACGTCAGCGGCCCGTCGACCCAGAGGGCCGTGGCATTGAGCAGGGTGGCGCCCACGAAGAGGGGGATGTACAGGGGATGGCCCGCCGCACCGGGGACGGACGCCCCGAGCGCCATGGCGGTGTGCTCCCAGGCGGGCAGCTGCCCGGGAACTTCGTAGAACACCTGCAGATACCGGCCGAGTCGCTCGGCGCCGATGTGCAGCGGGCGGAGGATCTCGAACGCGGCCCACAGGACGGCGAGTGAGACGGCCGTGGCCCGTTCGTCACTGATGAGGACAAAGGCCGCCGTCCACAGGGTGGCCCACCCCAGAAAGCCGACGAGCGCCACGGTGGCCTTCATCTGGCCCCGCTGTGCGATGGCCTGCCGCAGGGAGGCGTATTCGTGCTCTGCCAGCGCTGACTGCATTGGGACAGAGCATAGCAAACCCCCTGACGTGGGACTTGCCACGGGCCGGTCAGGGCGCTTACAATCCCCGGGTTCCCGTGTGCAATCGGGTGAAAAGCTCGCAGGTGTCTGCAGGCTCGAACACTGCCACGACTGGGGGCCGGGAGGAATCGCACGCATGGCATCAGAGATTCGCGTGACAATGCGGGGCCGCGTGGCCGTGCTGCTGGCGTGTGCCGTGGCCCTGGCTCCGATGACCGCCGAGAGTGCCACCCGTCAGGCCCAGGCGAAGCGCCCCGCCGTGCCGGCCGCGGCGACCAAGGCCGCCGCCGGGACCCCCAAGACCTCCAAGTCATCCACGCCCCGCCGGTCGTCGGCCGCCCGCAAGTCCGCGTCCGCGCAGAAGTCCCCGGCCACCACCGCCGCCCGCCCGGCGACGTACTCGGCCTCATCGGCCAGCGCGCGCCGTGCCCGCCTGGCCCGTGCGCGGGCGGCTGCCCGTGCACGCGAGGCGCGCGACGTGCAGACCCCGCGATTTGTGACCGATGCCACCGGCCAGCAGGTGCCCGACATCCGCGCCGAGGCCGCCGTCATCTACAACCCCGAGACGCGCGAGGTGCTGTGGTCCTCGAACGCCGAGACCGAGCGATCGATTGCCAGCATCACGAAGGTGATGACCGCGCTCGTGGTGCTCGACAGCGGGATGGATCCCCAGACGCAGGTGACCGTCGCCGCCAGCGACGTGGCCCGCGCCTCGACCACCTACCTCCGGCGCGGCTACAAGGTGACCGTCGACGACCTGATGAACCTGCTGCTCGTGGGCTCTGATAACGCTGCCGCCCGGGCCCTTGCCCGGGTCTCGCCCTACGGCGCGCAGGGCTTTGTCGACCAGATGAACGCCAAGGCCCGCCAGCTCGGCCTCGCCGCCACGCACTACGCCGACCCCTCGGGCCTGCTCGCGGCCAACGTGTCGAATGCCCTCGACATGGCGCAGCTCATTTCGTACGCCTCTGCCGATGAACGTATCGGTGGGGTGATGCGCAAGACGTCGTACACGACCCGGTCGGGGAACCGCACCATCACGGCCCGCAGCACGAACCAGCTGGTCAAGACCGGCGACATCGACGTGCTCGGCGGGAAGACGGGCTTCATCTCCCGCTCAGGCTACTGCCTGGCGTCGCTACTCAGGCTGCCCCAGACGGGTCAGCAGGTGGCCGTGGTCGTGCTCGGCGCCAAGTCGAACGCCGGACGCTTCTGGGAAACCCGCCACCTCTTCAACTGGCTGTCGTCGAAGACGTCCACCCTGCTGAACGCCGGCGCCACGCAGCCCCAGCCCCAGCCCGAGCCCTGAGGCTCGGGCCCTGGGCCGCCCCCGGTCGGCCGGCCTCGTTCCGTTCACGTGTCTCTCGCCCCAGGCTCATCTCTGCGCCTCAGGGTGGCCATGGTGGCCTCCGAGGTGTTTCCCCATGCCAAGACGGGGGGGCTGGCTGACGTCGCCGCCGCCCTGCCGCGTGCACTCGCCAGGCTCGGCCATGACGTGACCGTCTTCACGCCGAGGTATCGCGGCGTCCGCGACGGTCGCGTGGTGCACCGCGGCACCGTCACGCTCGGTCGCCATCGCCACGACTATGCCCTGCACGAACTGCCCCTGGGCGACCGCGCCCGCGTGCTGCTGGTCGACTGTCCCGCGCTCTATGACCGCCCGTCGCTCTATCACGAAGGCGGGGTCGACTATGCCGACAATCCGGTGCGGTTCGCGCTGCTGTCGGCCGTCGCGGTCGAGTGGGCCGCGGTGCAGTCGCCGGCCATCGACGTGCTGCACGGGCACGACTGGCAGGCCGGCCTGCTGCCGATCTTCGCGAGGGCGATCCCGCACGCCGCCACGGTGTTCACCGTGCACAACCTTGCCTATCAGGGCACGGTCCACAAGCACTGGGTGACCGACCTCGGGCTGTCGTGGCACGACTTCCATCCCGAGGGTTTCGAGTTTCACGACCAGCTGAGCTTCCTGAAGGCCGGCCTGTTCTACTCGGACGCGATCACCACCGTGAGCCCCACGTATGCCCGGGAAATCCAGACGCCCGGGGCCGGCGAAGGTTTCGACGGCATCGTGCGCGCCCGCAGCACCCGGCTGACTGGCATCCTCAACGGCGTCGACTACGATGAATGGAGCCCCGAGACCGATGCGCACCTGCCCGCGCATTACTCGTCGCGCGACCTGTCAGGCAAGCGGGCATGCACCGCCGCCCTGCGCGAGCGCCTGCACCTGCCGCCGCCGGCCGGGCCGGAGGCCGTGCCCCTGATTGGCATCGTGTCGCGCATGGTCGAGCAGAAGGGCTTCGACCTGCTGGCCCAGCTGCGGGGCGACCTGCTGGCACTCGGCGCGCAGTGGGCGGTGCTCGGCAGTGGCGAGCCCCGGTATGAACAGTTCTGGCAGGCGCTGGCGGCAGAGGCCCCCGACCGCGTCAGCGTCACCCTCGGCTACGACGAGGCTCTGGCCCATGTCATCGAGGCGGGCAGCGACGTGTTCCTGATGCCGTCACGCTTTGAGCCCTGCGGGCTCAACCAGATGTACAGCCTTCGCTATGGCACCGTGCCCGTGGTGCGGAACGTCGGGGGCCTGGCCGACAGCGTGACGCCCTGGCGCGAGGGGCAGCCCGGCGGCACCGGGTTCGTCTTCGACGCCTACACCCCCGAGGCCCTCCTGACAGCCCTGCGTGAGGCGGTGGCCGTGTACCGGCTCCGCCCCGACGAGTGGCGGCGGCTGCAGCAGCGCGGCATGGCCCTCGACCTGTCGTGGGACCGTTCGGCCCGCGCGTATGTCCGGGTGTATAAAGGAGTGTTGGCAGCCCGGTGAAATTCCTCGCCGGTCTGCCCTCGTTTTCCCCCGCACAGGGGCAGGATTCCAGAGACGGTTATGGCTTCTGACAAGGTGAAGACTTTCACGGACGCGACGTTTGCCGCCGATACCCGCGAGGGCCTGGTGCTGGTCGATTTCTGGGCCGAGTGGTGCGCGCCCTGCCGCCGGCTGGCGCCCATCGTCGACCAGATTGCCGACCAGTATGCCGGCCGGCTGACCGTGGCCAAGATGGACATCGACAAGCACGGGCAGACCCCCGCGCAGTTCATGATCCGCGGCATTCCCACCCTGTTGCTGTTCAAGGACGGCAAGGTCGTCGATACCATCGTCGGGCTGGTCGACAAGAACGACCTGTCGCGCACCATCGACAAGCACCTCTGAGGACGGCATGACGCACGCACGACAGGTCATCATCATCGGATCAGGACCGGCCGGGCTCACCGCCGCGCTCTACGCGTCGCGGGCCAACCTGTCGCCCCTGGTCATCGAGGGCGTCGAGGCCGGCGGGCAGCTGATGCTGACGACCATGGTGGAAAACTGGCCCGGCTTCCGCGACGGCATCATGGGGCCCGATCTCATGGCCGAACTGCGCGCCCAGGCGACGCGCTTCGGGGCCGAGATTGTGCAGGGCGATGTCGCGTCAATCGACCTGTCGGAGCGGCCCTTCCGGCTGCGGGTCGGCGACGACACCTACACGGCCGAGGCGCTGATTCTGGCAACAGGGGCCTCGGCGAAGTGGCTCGAACTCGGGACCGACCGGCAGCTGTCCGGGCGCGGCGTGTCGACGTGCGCCACCTGCGACGGCTTCTTCTTCCGCGGGCGGCGCGTGGCGGTGGTGGGGGGCGGTGACACCGCACTCGAGGAAGCCATCTACCTGTCGAAGCTCGCCAGCGAGGTCGTGCTCGTTCATCGGCGTGCCGAGCTGCGCGGCTCGAAGGTGATGCAGGACAAGGTGAAGGCGCTGCCGAACGTTCGGTTCGCCTGGAACGCCGAGGTCGTGGGCATCAACGATGTCGCGAAGGGCGAGGTCACCTCGATGGTGCTGCGCGACACCGTGTCCGGTGCCACGACCGAGGAGCCCATCGACGGCATCTTCATCGCAATCGGTCACACGCCGAACACGCGTCTGGTGCAGGGGCAGCTCGAGCTGCTCGACAACGGCTACATCCGCACCCACCACGGCTCGCGCACGAGCGTTGCGGGTGTGTTTGCGGCGGGTGATGTGCAGGACCACGTGTATCGGCAGGCCGTGACGGCTGCGGGCTCGGGCTGCATGGCGGCCATCGACGCCGAGCGGTTTCTCTCGGGCACCGGACACTGACACCCGTCCCGGGCGCGCCGCCACGGGCGCGTCCGGCTCTTACTGAATCCAGCCGCCCCCGAGCACTTCGTCGCCGTCGTAGAACACTACGGCCTGTCCCGGTGTGACGGCCGTCTGGGGCGACGCGAACTCGAACTCGGCTTCGCCCTCGGCAGTGATGCGCACGCGTCCTTCTGCGGCCGCGTGCCGGTGCCGGATTTGGGCCGCCGCTGGGCGCCAGCACTCCGGTCCCTCGCCGGACACCCACTGCACGCCGGACGCCGAGAGCCGTGTGGCCGCCAGCGCCTCGCGAGGACCGACCGTGACGGTGGCCGCCGCCGCATCAATCTGCAGCACATACAGCGGCTCGGACGAGGAGAGACGCAGTCCCTTCCGCTGGCCCACGGTGAAACGGTGCACGCCTTCGTGCATACCCATCACGCGTCCCTCTCGCGACACGATGGCCCCGGGCCGCATGCGCGACGGGGCCTCGCGCTCGACGAAGGCGGCGTAGTCGCCGTCGGGCACAAAACAGATTTCCTGGCTGTCCGGCTTGTCGGCCACCTGCAGGCCCAGACGGCGCGCATGCTCGCGCACCGTCGCCTTGTCGAGCTCGCCGATCGGAAAGAGCGCCTCGGCCAGCTGCGCCTGACCCAGCGAGAAGAGGAAGTACGACTGGTCCTTGGCGTGGTCGGTGCCGCGATGCAGGTGATAGCGCCCCTCGGCATCCTGCCGGATGCGGGCGTAGTGGCCGGTGGCCAGGGCGGCAGCGCCGAGGCCGCGGGCCCGATCGAGCAGCTCGGCAAACTTGACGTCGCTGTTGCAGTGAGCGCACGGAATCGGGGTGCGGCCGGCGACATACTCGTCGATGAAGTTGCGGATGACCGTGTCCGAAAACCGCGACTCGAAGTTGATGATGTAGTGGGGGAAGCCGATGCGCGAGGCCACGCGGCGCGCGTCGTGCAGGTCATCGAGCGTGCAGCACGCGCCGTACTTCTGTGCGTCGGCTCCGTCGCCCTGGGGATAGAGCTGCATCGACAGGCCGATGACCTCGTGCCCCTGCTCGGCCAGCAATGCGGCGGCGACTGACGAATCGACACCGCCCGACATGGCCACCACGATGCGCATGGCTACCGGCCTCCCCGGGGTGCCTGCCCCTGCAGGCGGGTGACGACGCGGATCACGGCGTTGATGGCGTGGTCGATGGCGTCCTCGGTGGTCGACGCGCCGAGGCTGAAGCGCACCGAACCGAGCGCCCGCGCATGCGAGCATCCCATGGCGCGCAGCACATGCGACGGCTCGAGCGTGCCCGACGAGCAGGCCGAGCCTGACGAGACGGCCACGCCCTCGAGGTCGAGCCCGATCAGCAGGCTTTCCGACTCCACGCCCGCAAAGCTCAGGTTGGTGGTGTTGGGCACACGCGGCGACGCCGCGCCGTTGCGCACCGTGTCGGGAATGCCGGCCAGCAGGGCGGTTTCCAGCCGATCGCGAAGCAGGGCCAGGCGCCCGGGCTCGTCGGCGAGTGCGGCCTGGGCCAGCTCGGCCGCCAGCCCCATCCCTGCATAGATCGCGACCGGCTCGGTGCCGGACCGTCGACCGCGCTCCTGGCGTCCGCCGGTCAGGGTGGGGGCCAGCTTGACCCCGCGCCGGATGAAGAGGGCGCCGGCGCCCTTTGGCCCGTGGAACTTGTGCGCAGACAGCGTCAGCAGATCGACGCCGAGCGCACGGACGTCGACCGGAATGCGGCCGGCCGTCTGGACGGCGTCTGTGTGCATCAGCGCCCCGGTGGCCCTGGCAATGGCCGCAATCTCCACAATGGGCTGCAGGGTGCCGATTTCGTTGTTGGCGTGCATCACGCTGACGAGGGCCGTGTCCGGCGTCACGGCCTCGCGCACCGCGTCCACTGACACGATGCCGGAGGCGTCGACGGGGATGGTGGTGATGCGGAATCCGCGACGGCCCAGCGCGGCCATCGTGGCGCGCACCGCTTCATGCTCGATGGCGGTGGTGACCAGGTGACGGCGTCCCGCATCAGCCTGCGCGTCGGCGGCTCCCCGGATGGCCAGGTTGTCGCTCTCGGTGCCGCTGCCGCAGAGCACCACCTCGGCCGGGTCGGCGCCGATGAGCGTGGCCACGCGGCTGCGGGCCTCGTCGAGCACCGACTTGGCCTGCTGGCCGTAGGCGTGGACGCTGGACGCGTTGCCCCACGTGTCTCGCAGCACGCGGGTCACCAGGTCGATGACCTCGGGGCGGGGAGCGGTGGTGGCGTTGTGGTCGAGATAGATGCGCATGCCGCAACCCGGATGCGTTCGATCGTAGCACTTCTGTTACCATGAACCGTTTTGGCCAGCACCGGACGCGCACGACTTGGCGGCCGTTCCGGCGCGGCGGCTGCTGAAGCAACGGATGACTGACATGGCGAGCACACCGACGTCTGCCACCACGCTCGACTCCGACCTGTCCCTCGAGTTTCTCCGCGTGGTCGAGCAGGCGGCCATCGCCTGCGCGCACACCATGGGCCAGGGAGAGCGCACCCTGTCCGACCACGTCGCCGTCGAGGCGATGCGCAAGGAGATGGACACCGTGCCCATCGACGGCACGATTGTCATCGGCGAGGGCGAGCGTGACGAAGCGCCGATGCTGTTCATCGGCGAGAAGGTCGGGCTTGCGCAGCGCCAGACCGGTCAGCGGTTTCCGGGCGTCGACATCGCCGTCGACCCTCTCGAGGGCACCAACCTGTGTGCGACCGGCGCACCAAACGCCATCGCCGTCCTGGCCGCCTCTGAGCACGGCGGCCTGCTGCATGCCCCCGACCTCTACATGGAGAAGCTCGTGGTCGGTCCGAGCTCGCGGCACGCCGTGCATCTTGATGCGCCAGTCGCCGACAATCTGCGTGCGATCGCCCGCTGTCTCGACCGCACCGTCGAAGACCTCACGGTCGTGGTGCTCGATCGGCCACGGCACGAAGACCTGATTCGGCAAATCCGCGCGGCGGGCGCGCGCATCCGCCTCATCGGGGACGGCGATTTGTCTGCGGGCATCGCTGCGGCGGTCGTCGGTAGCGGCGTGCACGCGGTGATGGGGACGGGTGGTGCTCCGGAAGGCGTACTGACAGCGGCCGCGATGCGGTGCCTCAACGGTGAAATCTTCGCGCGGCTCGTGGTGCGGACACCCGACGACGAGGCGCGGTGTGCGGCGATGGGGGCCGTGCCCGGGCGCATCTACACGTCGGCCGAGCTCGCCAGCGGACAGCACATCATCTTCGCCGCGACGGGCGTGACCGATGGGACACTGCTCAAGGGCGTCCGGTTCTTCGGCGACGGCGTGCGCACCCACTCACTGGTGATGCAGACGCATCCCCACCGCATTCGCTTCGTCGACAGCATCCAGGTGCACTCGGGGCCCGATGTGAAGATCCGGTTCTGACGAGAGACTGCTGCTGACCATGGGGCCGGTGCAGGCCGGCCCACCCTGCTTCTCGTGAAAGACCTTCCGGCCTCGTCCCGACGCAACGTCTACACCGCCGCCGCCGCCAACGGTATCGGCTTTGCCGGCTTCACCATCGCCATGCCGTTCCTTCCTCTGTACATCAGGGAACTCGGCGTGCAGGATGTGTCGGACATCGCGCTCTGGACGGGCCTGACCCTCGGCGCCACGCCGGCCATCACGGCGTTCAGTGCGCCGCTGTGGGGGCGTGTGGGCGATCGCTTCGGCAGCAAGGTGCTGGTGCTGCGGTCGCTCTCGGCATTCGTGCTGGTGAAAGCGGCAATGGGTCTCGTGTCGGCGCCCTGGCAGCTGCTGGCGTTACGGGCGTTGCTGGGGGTGTTTGCCGGATACGGTTCACTGACCGTGTCGATGGCGGCCGAGTCGGTGCCGCGTGAGCGCATGGCCGAAGCCATCGGCACCGTGCAGATTGCCCAGCGCCTCGGGCCGGCGATCGGTCCACTCATCGGCGGGCTGCTGGCGCCGATGGTGGGCCTCCGTGCGGCCTTCTTTGTGGCCTCGGGCTTCTATGCCGTGGCTGTGGTGCTGATCACCACGCTGTATGTCGAGCCAGAGAAGCAGCGCAGACAGACTTCGAGTCGCAGCCTGCGCTCGGTACTCGGCGAGCTGATTCGCACGCCGGGATTTCCCATGGTTTTTGCTGTCATTCTCGGCCTGCAGCTGGTCGATCGCAGCTTCACGCCGATCCTTCCGCTCTACGTCGAGAAGCTCGGGCTGCCGCCTGATGATGTGGCCTGGGTGTCGGGCGTGCTGTTTGCGGTCGCCGCATTCAGCGCCGCGTATGGACACCACATCGCGACCCCGCTGGTCGACCGGTATCCCATGCATGGCCTGGTCGCGGGCATGGCGCTCGTCACGGCCGCTGGTCTGGGGCTGCTCGTGGCGGTGCCGTCGGTGTGGGTGTTCGGGCTCGCGCTGGGGGTGTCTGGCGTGGCCATCGGCGTGGGCATGACGGCGGCCTATGCCCTGGGCGGGCGCCTGCTGCCGCCGGATGCGCACGCCACGGGGTTCGGCGTGATGACCACCGCGTGGCTGGGCGGGCTGGCGGTCAGCCCCATTGCGGCCGGCTTCATCAGTGGCCCGGCCCTGGCGCTGGTCTTCAACGCCGACATTGTCCTGCTGGTGGCACTCGCGGCGGCCGCGTGGCGATGGATGCGGCCAGCCGCTACTCGTCAGCCGCTGGCCGCTTCCGATGCTTCTGCTTCCTGACCGGACGCTTGCGCCGGTCTTCGTGGGCACCGCCGGTCTGGCGCGGCAGCGGCGCCCTGGGCAGCGCGGGTTTGCGTGGACGGGGCGGCACCTTGGCCATGCGGCCATTCTACGCTTCGGACGAGGGCGCCGGACCATCCTGTAGAATCGACTTCATGAAGACCGCCCCGTCGGAACGAGCGGCGCTGGTCGGCCTGATGACGGGCACCACCCGCCGGGTCGATGCCGAGCGATCGCTTGAAGAACTCGAAGGTCTGGCCGATGCGGCCGGTGCCGCGGTGGTCGTTCGCGTACTGCAGGAGCGTCCCCGGCCTGACCCGGCCACCTTTCTCGGCAGCGGCAAGGTCGACCTGCTCAAGACGGCAGCAGACGAGGCGGACGTCGACCTGATCATCTTCGACAACGAACTGTCGCCGGCGCAGCTGCGCGAGCTGGGCGCGCGCCTCGAACGGAAGGTGATCGACCGGACCCAGCTGATCCTCGACATCTTCGCCAGGCGAGCCCGCACGCGGGAAGGCAAGCTGCAGGTCGAACTGGCCCAGCTCAAGTACCTGCTGCCGCGCCTGGTCGGCATGGGCGGGCAGCTGTCGCGCCTGGGGGGCGGCATCGGCACGAGGGGCCCTGGCGAAACCAAGCTCGAAGCCGACCGTCGACGCATTCGCGACCGCATCCACGCACTCGAACAGCAGCTCGACACGGTGCGCCGCCGGCGGTCGCAGCTACGCGACCGCCGCCACAAGACCGACGTGCCCACCGTCGCCCTGGTCGGCTACACCAATGCCGGCAAGACGACCCTGTTCAACCGGCTGACCAAGGCAGGGGCCGAGGCGTCAGACGCGCTGTTTGTGACGCTCGATCCGCTGGTGCGTCAGGTTACGCTGCCCGACCGGCGCGCGCTGCTGCTGAGCGACACGGTGGGGTTCATCGACCGCCTGCCGCACACGCTCGTGGCCGCCTTCCGTGCGACGCTCGAAGAGACGGCCGACGCCGACCTGGTGCTGCACGTGATCGATGCCTCGAATCCCGAACATGAGCGCCATGCCGCAGCGGTGTCCCGCGTGCTGGAGGAAGTCGGGGCCACCGATGTGCCGCGCATCGAGGTTTACAACAAGACCGATCGGCTGTCGGCCGATGAATGCCGGCGCCTCACCGAAGCCGACCCGTCGGCGCTGTTGATTTCCGCGGCCACCGGTGCGGGGTGCAGCGCCCTGCTGGCCAGCGTGGCGGCACGGCTCGCGCTCGACCAGCAGCGGTTGCACCTGACGCTGCACCTGACACAGGACGAGGACCGCGCACGGCTGCAGTGGGCCTATCGGCACGGGACGGTGCACAGCCAGACGTCGGCGGGCGACGTGGTCGAGCTAGACGTGGATGTGCCACGCCGCCTGGCCCCGCAGCTGACCAGGCCGCGCGCAGGCGTGCGGCGCCGGGGCGCTGCCCGCACCTCATGAGCGCCACGCCCGTGCTCACGCTGGCCAACCAGCTGACGCTGCTGCGGATGTTCCTCATTCCCGCCTACGTCACGCTGACGCTCTACGGCGAGTTCGGGTGGGCGCTGTTCGTGTTTCTCGTCGCCGGCGTGACGGATGCGCTTGACGGGCTGATTGCGCGGCTCGCCAACCAGAAGAGCGCGCTGGGGGCGTGGCTCGACCCGGCGGCCGACAAGCTGCTGCTGGTGACGACGTTCGTGCTGCTGACCCTGCCGGACATCGGGCTGGTCAACCGCATTCCCGTCTGGCTGACCCTCTCGGTCATCAGCCGGGACGTCGGCATCATCCTGACCGTGGCGGTCGTGAGCCTGTCCTCGGGCCCGCGCGAATTCAGGCCGTCGTGGCTGGGCAAGGCCGCGACCGCGTGGTTCATCGTGACGTGCCTGGTCGTGATGTATTTCAACTGGCAGCGGCAGCCGTCACCGCTGGTCGATGGCTGCGTCTGGATCGCCATGGCCCTCACGGTGGCATCGTCGGCGGACTATCTGTGGCGTGTGGGCCGGGGCGGGCGCTGAGTGAGGGAAGGCGCGCGCCTGGCCGCGAGTGGCCAGGCCTGCGCGCGTGGCGTGATGCACGCGGGACCCTGAGGCCCCGCGCGGTGATCAGGACGCCGGGGCCACCTTGCTGCGGAAATAGTCGATGGTCTTCGAGAGGCCCTCTTCGAGAGACACCTTCGGTTCCCAGCCGAGCAGCGTGCGCGCGCGGGTGATGTCGGGCTGCCTCACCTTCGGGTCGTCCTCGGGCAGCGGCTTGTAGATGATGCGGCTGCGCGAGCCGGTCATCTCGATGATGCGCCGGGCGATCTGTTCGATCGTCAGCTCCTGCGGATTCCCGATGTTGACCGGATCATTGACCGGCGCCTCCATCAGGCGCAGGATGCCGTCGACCAGGTCGCTGACATAGCAGAAGCTGCGGGTCTGCGACCCGTCGCCGAAGACCGTGACGTCCTCGTTCCGCAGCGCCTGCGACATGAACGCCGGCACGGCGCGGCCGTCGTTGACGCGCATGCGCGGGCCGTAGGTGTTGAAGATGCGCACGATCTTGGTGTCGACGCCGTGGAAGCGCCGATACGCGACCGTCATCGCTTCGGCAAACCGCTTGGCCTCGTCGTAGACGCCCCGCGGGCCGATGGGGTTGACGTTGCCCCAGTACGATTCCTTCTGGGGATGCTCGAGCGGATCGCCATAGACCTCCGACGTGGAGGCGATGAGGAACGTGGCCTTCTTCGCCTTGGCCAGGCCGAGGGCCTTGTGCGTGCCCAGGGCACCCACCTTCAGCGTGGGAATGGGCAGCTCGAGATAGTCGATGGGGCTGGCCGGGCTGGCCCAGTGCAGCACGTAGTCGACCGGGCCATCCACGTCGATGTAGTTGGTGACATCGTGGCGGATGAACTGGAAGTCGCGCTCGCGCAGGTGGGCGATGTTGGCCAGATCGCCGGTGAGCAGGTTGTCGATGCCGACGACCGACGCGCCCCGGTTGAGCAGGGCTTCAGACAGATGCGACCCGATGAAACCGGCCGCGCCGGTGATGACTACACGCACAGGAAGCCTCCAGGCAGATGCACCACGCGCCTCAGATCGGCAGATGGCGGTGAGGGATGATCGTCTTGAGCGCGGTCATCCAGATGATCTTGAAGTCGAGCGACACCGACCAGTTCTCGATGTAGTAGAGGTCGTATTCGATGCGCTTCTCGAGCGAGGTGTTGCCCCGCCACCCATTGACCTGCGCCCAGCCGGTGATGCCGGCCTTCACCTTGTGCCGCAGCATGTACTGCGGGATGCGGTGCTTGAACTGCTCGACGAAGAAGGGGCGCTCGGGGCGGGGCCCGACAATGGACATTTCGCCCTTGAGCACGTTCCAGAACTGCGGCCACTCGTCGAGATCGTAGCGGCGGAGCCACGCCCCGATGGGCGTGGCGCGCGGATCTTCCTCGTCGGCCCACACCGGTCCGCTGCGCGCCTCGGCGTCGAGCGGCATGGTGCGGAACTTGTAGACCGAGAACTGCTTGCCGTCGAGTCCCATGCGGTCCTGCTTGAAGAAGACCGGGCCCGGGGAACTGCGCTTGATGAGCCACGCAAACAGCAGGCCCGGCAGCGCCATGGCGGCGATGGCCAGAGACGAGAGTGTGATGTCCATGGCGCGCTTGATGAACGCGTTGACGCCGTGCAGCGGCACGTCGTTGAGGTTGATGACCGGCACACCGTCGAGGTCCTCGAGCCGGGCGCGCAGGGCCATGAACTGCAGCACATCGGGCACGACCTTCACATCGACGCCCTCGCGGCTGGTCGATTCGACCAGGTCGAGCAGCTTCATGTGCTCGTCGAGCGGCAGCGCCACGTAGAGGTGGTCAATCTTTTCGTGGGTCACCAGGGTGGCGGCGTCGGCCAGTGTGCCGAGCAGCGGCAGGCCCCGGTAGCCCAGCCGGTCGCCGCCGGCCCGGTCATCGACGAAGCCGACGACCTGATAGCCCAGTTCCCGGTGCTCAAGAATCTTGTCTGCCACCATGCGGCCGAGCTCACCGGCGCCGGCGATGAGCACGCGGCGCAGTCCCACGCCGGCCATCCACCGGCGTTCGAGCGCCTCGCGGATGAACTTGCGCGACAGGTAGCCCAGCACGATGTTGCAGGCGAGGAACAGACCCCACACCAGCTGCGACACCTCGTAGATGCCACGCTCCTTCATCGCGTCGGGCACGTAGTACGCCTGGAAGTAGAGCGTACCCATGATGCCGAGCACGGTGGCGAAGATGCTGCCGACCAGAACGTTGAAGAAGTCGTCGATGCGCGAGCGGCCGCGGCGCAGGCGGTAGAGGCCCTGCAGGTGGAAGCCCAGCGGCACAATCACGGTGATGAAGGGCAGGACGTTGAGGTACTGCGTCAGGGGCGGATAGCCGCGGGTGACGGGAATCAGGCCACTGTCAAACCGCAGGAGGTAGGCCAGCAGGAACGCGACCATGCCCAGCCCGGCATCGGTGAGGACATGCAGGGCCACCAGCAGGCGGTTGTGGCGCCTTACCATGTGGTCCCCGGGGGCGCTGCCATCACCTCGTCAGTGGTGCGACGTATGCCGTTGAGGAAGGCCGCGCGTGAGAACCGTTCGGCATGCGCGCGGATGGCTGTTGGATCCCACGCCTGCGCCAGGATACGGCGGTAGCCGTCGGCCAGGGCGCCGGCGTCGGGCGCGTCGACCAGCACGCCCGTGACCCCGGGCACCACCGTGTCGAGGGCACCTCCGCGGGCCAGGGCCACGACCGGCCGGCCACAGGCCTGAGCCTCGACTGGCACGATGCCGAAGTCTTCCTCGCCGGGCAGAATCGTTGCCGCGCTGTGCCGGTAGAGGTCGCGAATCGCCTCGTCCGTCTGGCGCCCGGCCAGTTGCACCGCACCCCGGGCCAGCGACTCGAGGGCGGGCCGTTCCGGGCCGTCGCCCACGACGGTCAGCGCCACGCCCGCCTGATGCGCGGCCTGCATCGCCAGATCGACTCGCTTGTAGGGAACCAGGGCGGACACGATGAGGAAGTGTGGTGACACAGGAACCGCCGCCGGCGTGTAGAACTCCGTATCGACGGGCGGAAACACAAGGGTCGACTCACGATTATAGTACGCCCGGATCCGCCGTGCAACATACTGGGAAATGGCCACATAGCGGTGCACCCGGTGTGCGGTGTCGCGGTCCCAGCGTGCCAGCCAGGCCATGACCGGCCGCAGCAGCCGGCTGGGCACCCGGCCGACCCGCTCGGCCCCGAAATAGGCCTCGAACTGGTCCCAGGCATAGCGCATGGGCGTCAGGCAGTAGCAGATGTGGCGGGTCCGTCCCGGCACCACGACTGATTTGGCCGCGCAGTGACTGGTACTGACGACCAGGTCGTACGCGTCGAGGTTGAACTGTTCGACCGCCCAGGGAAACAGGGGCAGGTACTCGCGGTAGCGGCGCGTCGCCGCCGGCAGGCGCTGCAGGGGCGAGGCGGTGATGCGGCGCTGCTCGATGGTCGGAGACGTGGATCCGGGCGCGTGGAACAGCGTGAACAGGTCGGCGGACGGAAACACCTCGCAGAGCGCGTCGAGCGCCTTCTCACCGCCGCGGTAGCCGGTCAGCCAGTCATGAATCAGCGCGACCCTCACCGCGCCAGCACCTCTCGGTAGACGGCCGCGATTTGCCGGGCCGACCGGGCCCACGAAAACTCGCGGGCGCGCCTCGGGCCGGCCTCGCGCAGCCGCGCGCTGACGGTCGAGTCCGTCAGGGCCTGAACGATGCCGTGGGCAATGGCGTCGGTGTCGGTGGGATCGACCAGCAGCGCCGCATCGCCGGCCACCTCGGGCAGCGACGAGACATTGGATGTCACTACGGGAGTGCCGCACGCCATGGCCTCGAGGGGCGGCAACCCGAATCCTTCGTAGAGCGAGGGGAACACAAAGGCGCCGGCCAGCCGGTAGAACGAGGCCAGGGTTTCCTGTGGCTGGTAGCCGAGGAAGCGCACGTGCTTGTCGAGCTGGTGCCGGTGCACCATCTGGCGCAGCTTCGGATAGTTCGAGAGGTCGTCGCCGACAATCACCAGCTTGAGCCCGTCGGGGCCGAGCGGGCGGGCCTGGCTGAAGGCGGCCACGAGCCGCTCGATGTTCTTGTGCGGCTTGATGTTGCCGACATACAGCACAAACGGATGGGTGAGCTGATACCGCTGCCGCACCCGGTCGGTGGTCGCTTCGTCGGGCGGTGTCAGGAACCGCTCGTCCATGGCGTTGTAGATCACCTGCACCTTCTCGGGCGGAATGTCGTAGTAGCGCAGGATGTCGCGCTTCGACGCCTCCGAGACGGTGAGCACCCGATCGGCCTGGTGCGTGGCGGCGAACATGGCGCCACGGGCGTAGTAGTAGGCCAGCGAATTCGGCAGGTACTGCGGAAACATCAGGTGGATGCAGTCGTGGATGGTCACGACAGACCGGCACCGCGTGAGCGGCGGCAGCACGTAATGCGGTTCGTGCAGCAGGTCGGCGCCGGTCCGCAGGAGGCGCCACGGAATGCGGAACTGTTCACCCACGGAATAGGGGCGGGCCTCGGTGGTCACCCGCTCGAAGCGCGGCAGCAGCGCCGCCAGTTCATCGGCGTCGGCCGGACGGCACAGCAGGACGTAGTCGAGGTCGCCCGGCGAGGCATGCAGTTGCAGCGCGATCTGGCGGATGTAGGTGCCGATGCCGAAGTCGCGGAACTTCCGTGCGTCGATGGCGATGCGTTTAGCCATGCAGTCGGGTGCCGGTCAGGCGAAGATACCACTGCAGCGGCCCGACCCAGCGGGGCAGGTGCTTCCGGTAGAACGCCAGATGGCTCTGGCGTCGAAGGCGCTCCGTGTGCGGATTGGTGGCGGCCGACTGGCCGCGCAGGTGCTGCACCGTCACTGACGGCTCGAACTGGACCGTGTAGCCGAGGCGCCGCACCTGAGCACACAGGTCGACGTCTTCGGTATACATGAAGAAGCGCTCGTCGAGGCCGCCGACCGCCTCGAGCACGTCGCGTCGAATGAGCAGGCAGGCCCCGGTGACCCAGTCGCGTTCGCCGGGGCGTGAGGTGAGCTCGGCGATGGCGCGCTGCGCCATCCGCCATCCACGGCGGGCTCCGGCCATCCGCACTTTCTGGCGCAGCTCGCCCCATGGCGAAATCATTGGCCCGAACGACAGCTCGGGCGTGCCCCGGGCGTCGACGAGCCGCGGCCCGATGATGCCGGCACCCGGCAGGGCAGCCAGGTGCGCCCGCAGCTGGTCGATGGCGCCCGGTGGCACGTCGGTGTCGGGATTGAGCAGCAGCACGAACGGGGCACGGGTGGCCCGGATGCCCAGGTTGTTCGCCGCCGAGAAGCCGCGATTCTCGGGCGACGCGATGACCTGCACCGACGGCCACTGCGCCCTCACATAGGCCACCGTCTCGTCGGCGGATGCGTTGTCGACGACCACCACCTCGGCTGGTCCCTGCAGCCCTCCACCGTCGATGAGCGAGCGCAGGCAGCGTTCGATATCGCGGCGCGAGTTGTAGGTGACAATCACGACGGCGACGGCCTCAGGCGACACGTGCCACCTCCTCGAGAACATGCAGGGTGGTCGCTGCGGTCCGTGCCCAGTCATAGCGGGCCAGCGTCGGCCCCGCTTCCTGCAGGAGCGCCAGGCGTGCGTCCTCGTGCGTCAGCAGCTCAAGGAGCGCGGCGCCCAGGTCCTCGACCAGCGCCGGACCGGGGGTGATGCGCCGGGCGGCGGCACCGTAGACTTCCCGGCTGATCTCGGTGTCGAGCACGACCGGCGCTGCGCCGTGCCCCATCGCCTCGAGGGGCGTGAGTCCGAAGCCCTCATAGTCAGAGAGAAAGGCGAACACACTGGCAGAGGCATATGCCTGCTGCAGCGTGGCATCGTCCACAAACGCGCGGATGCGCACGCGGCGGCGATGGGCCTCGGGGGCAACGTCCAGTGTCGGGCAGAGCGGTACGCCCGGGGGCAACCGGTTGTCGCCGATGATGTCGAGCGTGGCGTCAGGCTGGTGCGGCGCGATGTGTCGCAGGAACGCCGTGATCAGTGCGTCGACGTGGCGCCGCGCGAAGATGGAGCCGACATAGAGAATCCCCGGCCCCTTGCCGGGCGTGGCCCCCGCATCCGCTGGCCTGGCGGCCAGCCCGGGGCCGCCGAGTGGCGTCACGACAATGCGCGACGGGTCGCAGCCAGTCCACGCGACGATCTCCCGGCGCGAGAACTCCGAGACGGTCAGCACGCGATCCGCGTGGCGCGCGCTCCACCGTGTCAGCAGCCGGCGCCGACCGCCTTCCCGCCACGTGAACCACTCGGGGTGCGCGCTGAACGACAGGTCGTGGATGGTGACCACGCGCGGCGATCGCACGAGGCACGGCGTCGTGTAGCCCGGACTGAACAGCACATCGGGCCGGTCGACCGTCAGCGCGCGCGCGAGCGTCCACTGCTCCCACTGCGTGCCGCCCGCGCCGGGCAGGACACGCACGGCAGTGCGGAACGGCTCGGGCACGGTCGGTGTGGCATGTGCATACAGCCGCCAGTCGTGCCGGACCGCCGCCGTGGTGGCGCCCCATTGCTGCAGGAGGGCCCAGAGGTAGCGGCCGACGCCGGTCTGGTGGCCGCACAGCTCGCGCGCATCGACGGCGATGATCATCGTGCACGCTCCAGCGCGGCACGATAGCCGGCCCACATGTGCCGGGCGCTGCGCGACCAGTCGAACGCCTCGGCCCTCGTGAGGCCGCGCGCCGCCGCCGCCTCAGCCTCCGACGGCTGCAACAGGGCGAGCAGGGCGTCGGCAAAGCCCTCCATGTCGGTCGGGTCGATCGGCCGTGCGGCGTCGCCGACGACCTCGGGCAGGGCCCCGCCACTCGACACAATCACCGGCACGCCGGACGCCATCGCCTCGAGCGCCGGCAGGCCGAAGCCTTCGTCGAGCGACGGCATCACCAGGGCATGCGCCGCGGCCAGCAGCTGTTGACGGGTTGCATCATCCACATAGCCGGTGCAGGTCACGTGTCCCGACAGGTCAGGCGCGTCGGCGCGCTGCAGCCAGGCCCGGGCCGCCGGCGTCGCCTGGCCGGCCAGCACCAGCGGCGGGGCCTCGCGACATCGGCGCCGCACGAGGGCATAAGCCTCGAGCAGCACGCCCAGATTCTTCCTCGGCTCGAGCGTGCCGAGGGCGAGAAAGTGCCGCGGTTCCGTCTGCGTCCGGTAGGCGCGGACGGCTGTGGTCCACCGGGGCACGCCGGGCGGGCAGATCGTGATGCGCTCGGCCGGCACGCCCAGCGTGTCCTGCACGTCGGCGGCCGTGTAGCGTGACGAGACCACCACGCCGTGGGCCGCCCTGGCATGGGTGCGCACAAGCGCGGGATAGTCACGCCGCATTTCGGCCGACATCCGCTCGGGATGCCTGAGAAAGTGCAGGTCGTGGATCGTGATGACGCGCGCCGCCCGGCGGGTGGGAATGGCCAGCGGGCTGGAGGCGTGGACGACGTCGGCCGGGCCGGCGAGCCATTCCACCGTGGGCCAGGCCAGGCGATGCCACGACCAGGTCAGCAGGCGCACGGGCAGCCGGCGATCCACGAACGACACGCCGGCCAGTTCAGCCCGCGCGGCCGGGAGCGGTCGATCCTTCCATGACGAGGTGAAGGCAGAGACGCGGTCGCCAGGTTCGGTGAGCGGTCCGTCGGGGGCGAGCAGCGCCCGCAGCAACTCGTGCACGTAGGCGCCGACGCCCGTGGGCTGCCGCAGCGCCGGGCGGTAGTCGACAAGCACGTACACGCGGCAGGACGTTATCACAACTGGGACAAGTCCTTGCCTGTCAGTATGTTGACACTGTTTTTCCGCGGGTGATACCCTCGACGCTTTGCAGCATGGTCCGCGGAGCATCCCGGGGGCCCGAGGCCGACTTATGAAGATTGCCGTAGTGGGAACAGGATACGTGGGGTTGGTGGTGGGGGCCTGTCTTGCCGAGTCTGGGAACGACGTTATCTGCGTCGACAAGGACGAAGCCAAGGTCAAGGCGCTGCGCCGGGGCAAGATTCCCATCTTCGAGCCCGGCCTCGAAGAGCTGGTGCGTCGCAACAAGGCCGAAGGCCGGCTGACGTTCACCACCGTGCTGTCCCGGGCGGTCAAGGCCTCGCAGATCATCTTCATCGCCGTCGGCACGCCGCAGGGCGAGGATGGGTCAGCCGATCTGCAGCATGTGCTCGCCGTGGCCCGCGACGTGGCCCGTGCGATGGATGGCTACCGGGTCATCGTCAACAAGAGCACCGTGCCGGTCGGCACGGCCGACAAGGTGCGCGACATCATCCGTCGCGAGACCTCGCACCCCTTCAGCGTGGTCAGCAACCCCGAGTTCCTGAAGCAGGGCGCGGCGGTCGAGGACTTCATGAAGCCGGACCGCGTGGTCATCGGTGCCGACGACTCGCGCGGGGCTGACCTGATGGTGGCGCTGCACAAGCCGTTCACGCGCACCGGCGCACGCATCATGGTGATGGACTGCGCCAGCGCCGAGCTGTCGAAGTACGCGTCGAATGCGCTGCTGGCCACGAAGATCTCGTTCATGAACGAGATTGCGAATGTGTGCGATCGCTTCGGGGCGGATGTCGACCAGGTGCGGCAGGCCGTCGGTGCCGACAAGCGCATCGGGCCGTCGTTCCTCTTCCCCGGCGTGGGCTACGGCGGCAGCTGTTTTCCGAAGGACGTCACGGCCCTGGTCCGGTTCTCGGCCGACAAGGACTACGACTTCAAGATTCTGAAGGCCGTGGAAACCGTGAACCAGCTGCAGAAGCGCGTGCTGGTCAGCAAGATCTCGCGGCACTTCGGCGGCAAGCTGAAGGGCAAGACGATTGCGATCTGGGGCCTGGCCTTCAAGCCCAAGACCGATGACATGCGCGAGGCCCCGGCGATTCCAATCATCGAGGCCCTGCTGGCCAAGGGCGCCAAGGTGCAGGCGTTCGACCCCGAGGCCACGCACGTGGCCCGCGGCATCTTCGGCAACCGCATTACCTACGCCACGAAGAGCTACGACGCCCTCAAGGGCGCCGATGCCCTGGCGGTCGTGACCGAGTGGCACGAGTTCCGCGAGCCCGACTTTGCCCGCATGCGCAAGCTGCTCAAGGCGCCGGTGGTGTTCGACGGCCGCAACATCTACGAGAAAGACCAGATGCAGGCGCAGGGCTTCACCTACTACTCGATCGGGAGGTAGCCGTGGCGCGTGTCCTCGTGTGCGGCGGCGCCGGCTACATTGGCAGCCACGCCGTCCGGGCCTTGCGGCGCGCGGGGCACGCGGTGGTGGTCTTCGATGATCTGTCGGCCGGGCACGCGGCGGCGGTGCCGTCAGACGTGCCCCTGGTGCGCGCGGGCATGCACGACACCGGTGCCGTCGAGGCGGCCCTGCGGTCGCACGGCGTCGAGGCCGTCATGCACTTTGCGGCGTGGCTCGACGTCGGGGCGTCGGTGCGTGACCCGCTCGGCTACTACCACAACAACGTCACCGGCTCGCTGGCCGTCCTGGCCGCGATGCATCGCGCGGGGGTGCAGACACTGGTGTTCTCGTCGACCTGCGCGACCTACGGTGAGCCCGAGCGCGTGCCGATGGATGAGTCGCTGGTGCCGCGCCCGATCAACGCCTACGGCGAGACCAAGCTGGCCATCGAGCGGGCCCTGCCGCACCTGGCCACCGCGCACGGCCTGCGCTATGTCGCGCTGCGCTATTTCAACGCCGCCGGCGCCGAGCCCGATGCCTCGATCGGTGAGGACCACCTGCCGGAGATACACCTGATCCCCAGGGCCATCGAGGCGGCGACTGGCGGTCGTCCCCTGACGGTGTTCGGCGACGACTATCCGACGCCCGACGGCACGTGCCTGCGCGATTACATCCATGTGACGGACCTGGCCGATGCCCACGTGCGCGCCCTCGATGTGCTGATGGCCAGCGGGGCGTCGGGCATCTTCAACGTCGGCACCGGACAGCCCCACTCTGTCCGGCAGGTCATCGACACCGTCTCGCGCGTGGTGGGCCAGCCTGTCCAGTGGCAGATGGGCCCGCGGCGCGAGGGTGACCCTTCGGCCCTGTATGCCGCCTGTGATCGCATCCGGCAGGCGCTGGGCTGGCAGCCCCGCTATCCCGACCTCGAGACCATCGTCCAGCACGCCTGGGCCTGGCACCGGTCCCATCCCCGCGGCTACGACGACCGACCCGATCGCCCATGACCGCGTTCCTCCGCCTGCTGGCCTACGCCCGGGTACACCGCGGTCTCATCGCCGGGGCCGCCGTCGCCATGGTGTTCTACGGTGCCGCCTCAGCGGCGGTGGCCTGGCTCATCAAGCCCATCGTGGACGAGGTGCTGCCGGCGCAGGAACGGCTCGGGTTTGTGGTGGTGACGCTGCTGGTGGCCTACCTGGCAAAGGGCGTGGGCGCCTACTTTTCCAGCTACCTGATGGACGACATCGGGCAGCGGGTCGTGCTGCAGCTGCGCAGCGACCTGTTCCGGCACCTGCTGAACCAGTCGGCCGCCTTTTTCGCCGGACGCACCACCGGGCAACTGCTGTCACGCATCAGCAATGACGTGGGCCAGGTGCAGCGTGCCGTGGCCGAGACCGTCGGCGACCTGGCGCGCGAGTCGCTCGCCCTGGTGGGCTACGCCGGCCTGCTGTTCTACTACGACGCCAAGCTGGCGCTTGTGTGCATGACCGCCGCGCCGCTGATCGTGTATCCGCTGGTCCGTCTCGGCAAGCGCGTGCGCACGGTCACCCGCTGGAGCCAGGAGGCGCTCGAGTACATGTCGCATGTGGCCGCCGAGGCCTTCAGCGGCCACCGCATCGTCAAGGCCTTCGGGGCCGAAGCCCGCGAGGCGGCGCGCTTCGACGTGGCGGCCCGGGGCCTGTACCGGTCGAACATGAAGGTCACGCGTGTGCTGGCCGTGCTGCCGCCCTTCATGGAATTCCTGGGTGGCATCGCCATCGCCGGCGCCCTGTCCTACGGCACGCGCGAGATTGCCAGCGGCCGACTGACGGCCGGTGAATTTACGCTGTTTGTCGCCGCGCTGCTCCTGATGTACGGCCCCATCAAGAAGCTGAGCCGCGTGAATGCGAACCTGCAGCAGGCCATGGCCGCCGCCGAGCGCATCTTCGAACTGCTCGACATTCACACCGAGGTCACCGAGGACGCGGGGGCCGCACCGCTGCCGCGCTTCCACGACCGCATCGTGTTCGACGAGGTGGCCTTTGCCTACGACGACGGCGAGGGGCGCCATGCGCTGCGCGGGGTGTCGTTCACGGTCCAGGCCGGGCAGATGGTGGCGATTGTCGGGCGAAGCGGGGCAGGCAAGTCGACCCTGGTGAACCTGCTGCCGCGGTTCTACGACGTCACGGGCGGGGCCATCAGCATCGACGGCCATGACCTGCGCCGCGTGATGCTGTCGTCGCTGCGGGCGCAGATTGGCATCGTGACTCAGGAGACGATGCTGTTTGACGACACCGTGGCGCACAACATTGCGTTCGGTGTGCCGGACGCCAGCCCAGCCGACATCGAGGCGGCCGCCCGTGCCGCCCATGCGCATGAGTTCATCGTGCAGCTGCCGCAGGGCTACCAGACGACGATCGGCGAGCGCGGCCAGCGCCTGTCGGGTGGCCAGCGCCAGCGCCTGGCCATTGCGCGGGCGCTGCTAAAGAACTCGCCGCTGCTGATCCTGGACGAAGCCACCTCGGCGCTCGACTCCGAGTCGGAGCGCCTCGTGCAGGAGGCCCTGTCGACCCTGCTGCAAAACCGCACGTCGTTTGTCATTGCCCATCGCCTGTCGACCGTGCGACGTGCCGACCAGATCATCGTGCTGGAACACGGCCGCGTCGTCGAGGTGGGTCGGCACGAGGACCTGCTGGGGCGGCCTGACGGGGCCTATGCACGGCTGCATCAGCTGGAACTGGTGGATGATGGATCCCTGGCGGGGCGCTCTGGGGCCCCGGCCGCGGAAGAGGAGCACCTGTGATTCGCAGCATGACCGGCTTTGCCGCGCTGACCCGGGACAACGACCTGGCCACCGTCGGCGTCACCGTGAAATCGGTCAACCACCGGTTTCTCGACCTGCAGCTGCGCCTCCCGCACGCTCTGGCCGACCGCGAGGCAGCCCTGCGGGCGAAGGTGCAGGGGCGGCTGGTGCGTGGCCGGGTCGAGCTGGCGGTATCGCTGCAGTGGCGCCAGCCCCCGGTGCCCGATGTCGTCCTGAACCTGCCAGTGGCGCAGGCGCTGGCGGCGGCCATGGCCGAGGCGCGGGCGGAGGGCATTGTCGAGGGTGCCATGAGCCCCGGCGACCTGCTGCGCGTCCCTCAGGTGCTCTCTGTGCGTGACCGTCTGGCCGAGGCGGGCGAGACGCCGGCGGCGGTGGCTGGCCTGCTGGACGAGGCCGTGGACGCGGCCCTGGGACAGCTGGAGGCCATGCGCAAGGAGGAAGGGCGGCACCTGGCGGCCGACCTCACGGCCCGTCGGGACACACTGGCCGGATGGCTGTCGCGGCTGGTGGCGGCAGCCGAGGCGGGACGGTCCGCCCTCGAGACGCGGCTGCTCGAGCGGGCGCGCACCCTGGCTCACGACCTGCCGGTCGACCCGGCGGCGCTGGCTCAGGAAGTGGTGCGGGTCGCCGCCCGTTCGGACATCGCCGAGGAAGTGACGCGGTTCCAGGCCCACCTGCAGCACTGGCAGGTGCTGACCGACGGCCCTGAGGCCTGCGGCCGGAAGCTTGATTTTCTTTTGCAGGAAATGAACCGGGAAGTGAATACGATGGGATCCAAGGCCGATGGACTGGTGGTGACCGAACTCATCATCGACGCCAAGGCCGAACTGGAACGTATGCGCGAGCAGGTTCAGAATGTCGAGTAGACGGCGCGGGTTGCTGTTCATTGTGTCGGCCCCCTCGGGCGCCGGCAAGACGACCCTCGTCGAACACCTGGTGCAGATCCTTCCGCACCTGCGGATGTCGAGGTCCTACACGTCCCGTCCCGCACGCCCGGGCGAACGCGACGGGGTCGACTACCACTTCATCTCGCGGTCGCAGTTCGAGGACATGATCACCGCCGGCGCGTTCCTCGAGTGGGCGGATGTCTTCGGCAATCTCTACGGCACCGCGGCGGCCGACACTGCGGCGCTGATGGCCACCGGCCAGGATGTGGTCATGGTCATCGACGTGCAGGGGGCACGCCAGGTGAAGGCGCACGGCATCGATCACACGTCGATCTTCGTGCTGCCGCCGTCGTTTCCGGTGCTGGAGCGTCGCCTCAGGGGGCGCAGCAAGGACACCGAGGAACAGATGCAGCGCCGCCTGGCCACAGCCCGCGCGGAAGTCCCCAGCTACGTCGAGTACGACTACGTCGTCGTCAACGACCAGCTCGAGCCGACCGTGGTGCGGCTGCAGGAGATCATCGCCGCCGAACGGTCGCGCACGCACAGGATGCGCGTCACCTCCGAGGAGATTCTGGCGTCGTTCCAGCGCTGAGGCACCATGGCAGAGATCGCACTCGGGATCACCGGCGGTATCAGCGCCTACAAGGCCGTGGAGATCGCCCGCGGCCTCCAGCAGGCCGGACACGGGGTGACGGCGGTGATGACCCGCGGGGCTCGCCGGTTCGTGATGCCCCTCACGCTCGAGGCCATCACGGGGCGCGAGGTGGTGACCGACCTGTGGGCGTCGGGGCGGAACGTCGACATCGAGCACATTGCGCTGGCCACGCGCATCGACCTGCTGCTGGTGGCGCCGGCCACGGCCAACACGCTCGCCAGGTTTGCCCAGGGCCACGCCGATGATTTCCTCTCGGCGATGTTCCTGGCCACCCGGGCACCCGTGGTGCTGGCACCGGCCATGAACTCGCAGATGTACGCGCATCCGGCCGTCGTGCGCAACCTCGCGCTGCTGCGCGAGCGGGGCGCGACGATTGTGGACCCGGGCTCAGGCTATCTGGCGTGTGGCTGGGTGGGGCAGGGGCGCCTCGCCGACCTGGATCAGATCCTCGCGGCCGTCAGTGCGGGCCTGCGGGGACTGGCCTCGCCGCTCACTGGACGACGCGTGCTGATCACGGCCGGCCCGACGTACGAGGACATCGATCCCGTGCGGTTCATCGGCAACCGGGCGAGCGGCCGGATGGGATTCGCGCTCGCCACCGAGGCGGTACGGCGAGGGGCCCAGGTCACCGTGATCACCGGTCCCAGCCGGGTGCCAGCGCCTGCCGGTGCCGAGGTTGTGCCGGTGCGCAGCGCCGCCGACATGCATGCGGCCGTCATGGCGCGTGCGGATGCGGCTGATGTCGTCATCATGGCGGCGGCGGTGGCCGACTACACGATCGACCCGGCCGCGCAGAAAATCGCCAAGGCCGATGGACCGCTGGTGCTGACGCTGCGGCGCACGCGTGACATCCTGGCCGATGTCGGCGCGCTACCGTCGCGTGCCCAGGGCCGTCCGGTGCTGATCGGATTCGCCGCAGAGACCCACGACGTCGTGGCGCATGCCCGCGGCAAGCTCGAGCGGAAGAAGGCCGACCTTATCGTGGCCAATGATGTGTCGCGCACGGACGCCGGCTTTGACGTCGACCAGAACGCCGTGACCCTGATTTCGGCCACCGACGTGACCGAGGTGCCGCTGCAGCCCAAGCTCGGGGTGGCCCGGCACATCCTGGACCGCGTCGAGCAGTTGCTGCCGGCGGCATCCGAGGCATGAACGAGTTCGCTGAACACCTGGCCTTCTTCCGGGAACTGGGCGTCGCGGGCGTCAGTCGCGATGCGGCCTGGCGGCGGCGGCCAGCGGCGGAGGCTGAGGCTGAGGCGGCTCACGCCGTCAAGGCGATCGCGGCACCCGGGGACGGCGTCTTGGTGGCCCCGGCCGCTGTCCAGGCCGACAGTGCGGCCGTGCTGCAGGCCCTGCAGGCCGAGATCGGTCCAGCCTGCACCGGCTGCAAGCTCTGCACGCTGGGCAGGTCGACGGTGGTCTTCGGCAGCGGATCGCCCAGGGCACGGTTGATGTTCGTGGGCGAGGCGCCAGGGGAAGACGAAGACCGCCAGGGACTGCCGTTCGTGGGGCGCGCCGGCCAGCTGCTTACGCGCATCATCGAGGCCATCGGCCTCACCCGCGAGCAGGTCTACATCGCCAATGTCATCAAGTGCCGGCCGCCCGACAACCGCAATCCGGAGCCGGACGAGGTGGCCGCCTGCTCGCCCTTCCTGTTCCGCCAGGTCGAGGCCGTCAATCCGCTCGTCATCGTGGCACTCGGGAAGTTTGCCGCGCAGTGCCTGCTGCAGACTGCTGATCCCATCACCCGCCTGCGCGGACGGGCCTTCGATTTTCAGGGCCGCACGCTGATTCCCACCTTTCATCCGGCCTATCTGCTGCGCAACCCCGCGGCCAAGCGGGAGGTGTGGGACGACATGAAGAAAGTGCGCGCACTGCTGCAGGCCGAGTCGCAGCGCTAGCCCCGTGCCTGCCTGCCTTGTTGCCGTCGCCGTCCCGGTGCCGTCCCTGGGACGGCTGACCTACCGGGTGCCCGCCGACCTGCCGCGTCCGGTGGTTGGGGCACGCGTCACCGTGCCGCTCGGCACGCGGCACCTGACCGGCATCGTGCTGGCCGTTGATGTCGCGGATGAGGGCCACGCCCTGAAGGACGTGACGGCCGTGCTCGACACCGACGCGTTCCTTCCACCCGACGTGGTGGCGCTGGCTGTCTGGGTTGCCGACTACTACCTGGCCGGTCCAGGCGCGGCCCTCTCGGTGGCCCTGCCGCCGCATGGCCTGACGGGGCGGACCGATGCCTTCAAGACGGCGCGCCGCCTGTCGGTCACGCCCGCTGGCCTCGACCTGCTGGCGGCCGACGAGGCCGGGACGGGGGCCCTGGGCCCCGGCGGTCGGGCGCTGTCCGACGTCCAGCGGCAGACGCTGCGTGCTGCCGCGTCAGTGCCGGATGGTGTCAGCACCGCCGAGCTGGAGGCCCGGGGGGGCAGTCGGAGCGCGGTGGCACGGCTGCGCGCGGCCGGCCTGCTGTCAGTGCGCACCGTGCGCGTTGAACGCGATCCGTTCGTCGATGGCCGCCATGCCAGCGTGCCGGCGGCGACACCGCCTCGGGTATTGACGGACGAGCAGGCCTCGGCCTTCGACGCGATGGCCGCGTGGCTCGACGCACGCGAGTTCACTCCCGTGCTGCTGCATGGGGTGACCGGCAGTGGCAAGACGGAGCTCTACCTGCGCCTCGCGGAACGCGCGAGGGCCGCCGGTCGGCAGGCGCTCGTCCTTGTGCCCGAGATTGCGCTGACCCCGCAGGTCGCCGCGCTGTTCCGCTCGCGATTCGGTGACCGCGTCGCGATTCAGCACAGCGCCCTCGCTGACGGCGAGCGCCATGACCAGTGGCACCGCATCCGTGCGGGCGAGGTGGACGTGGTGGTCGGCACACGGTCGGCGGTCTTCGCGCCCTGTGCGCGGCTGGGACTGCTCATCGTCGACGAGGAGCACGACAGCTCCTATAAGCAGGACGAAACGCCGCGCTACCACGGCCGCGATGTGGCTGTCGTCCGGGCACGCACGGCCGGTGCCCTGGTGGTGCTGGGCTCGGCCACCCCCTCGCTCGAGTCATACGCGAATGCACGCGCCGGACGGTATCAGCTGGTGCGCCTGGCGCGGCGTGTGCTCGACCGCCCCATGGCCGAGGTGCGGCTCGTCAGCATGCGCGAGGAAATGGCCGAGGCGGGCGGTGAAGTCATCGTCAGCCGCGCGCTGCGCGAGGCCCTGCAGCAGCGGCTCGACCGGCGCGAGCAGGCAATGATTCTCCTGAACCGCCGCGGGTATGCGGCGGCGATGCTGTGCCGGCAGTGCGGCCACTCCCTGGAATGCCCGCAGTGCAGCGTGTCACTTGCCATCCACCGCCGCAGGAGCGGGCCGGGCGCAAGCCCGGACGACCGGCGCCACTGGGCCGCGCGCTGCCATTACTGCAACTATGCCCGAGGCGTGCCGTCCGCCTGCCCGCAGTGCGCCGCGCCCTATCTCGAGCACGTGGGCATCGGTACCGACCGTGTCGAGGCGGAATTGCGGGCGCAGTTCCCTGACATCCGGATGGCGCGGGTCGATCGCGACACGGTGCGCCGGCGGGGCAGCCTGGTGCGGCTGCTCGAGCGGTTCGCCCGGCGCGAGCTCGACGTGCTGGTGGGCACGCAGATGATTGCCAAGGGCCATGACTTTCCCGACGTCACCCTCGTCGGGGTGATTTCTGCCGATGTCGGGCTGGGGCTGGCCGACTTCCGCGCGGCCGAGCGGACGTTCCAGCTGCTGACGCAGGTCGCCGGTCGCGCAGGCCGGGGCGAGCGTCGCGGCGAAGCCATCATCCAGACGCTCTTTCCCACGCACTACAGCATCACGCTGGCACGCACCCACGACTACGAGGCGTTCTACGACAAGGAAGTGGCCTATCGTCACGCCATGCGGTATCCCCCGCAGGTGGCGATGGTGAACGTCGTGGTGAAGGGCCGCACATACGACGCGGCGATGCAGGGCGCGCAGGACCTGGCGGCAGCCGTGCGGACGCAGGCCGGGGCCGCCGTGACGGTGATGGGGCCCGCGCCGGCACCCCTGGCGCGGCTGCGCGGTGACTACCGGGCGCAGTTTTTCCTGAAGGGCACGCACCGGCCCTCGATGGGGCAGGCCCTGCGTCGGGCGCTCGAGGCACATCCGGATCTGGCCCGCCGCGCCACGCTCGACGTCGATCCGCTCACGATGCTGTAGTCGGGGACGCTGGCGCCGGTCAGGGGGCGCCGGTGACGAATGGTTCGAGCGGCGCGGGCGTGAAACAGAGGATCAGCACGACCATCGCGACGACGGCGAGCACGAGTCGCGTCGTGCCGAGCGGCCTTTCATCGTCGAGGGTAGACGGGTGGCGGGGACCGGCCAGCAGGAGCATGGCCACCAGCATGGCCGTCCAGGCGGCCCAGCTCGAGGAGATGACCGTGAGTCCGAGCGCCACAGCCATCATGGCACCGGTCACCCACAGCGAACGCGGTCCCAGCACGGCGTAGCTGATGTGGCCGCCATCCAGCTGTGCAATGGGAAACAGGTTGAGTGCGGTGGCCAGCAGCCCGAACCAGGCGGCGAAGGCCATCGGATGCATGTTGATGGTGAAGCCGTCTGGAATGGGCCCGAAGATCAGCCACGCCGCGGCCTGGAACAGCAGCGGTTCGCCCAGTTCCATCAGGCCGCTCTGATCCTCGGGGAGGCGCACGATCTGCGACAGCGCCAGGCCCGCAAAGAGCGCCGGTACGGCGACCGCCACGCCGGCGAGCGGGCCGGCGATGCCGATGTCGAACAGGGCCACACTCGAGGGGAAGCGCGACCTGATGCGGATGAACGCCCCGAGCGTGCCGGTCAGGGGCAGGGGCACGGGCAGGAAGTAGGGCCAGGTGGAGTCGACCCCGTGGTAGCGGCAGGCCAGCACATGGCCCATCTCATGGCAGCCCAGGATGGCCAGGATTGTCAGGCTGTACCAGAGTCCGGGCAGCAGGAACGAGGCGGAGAGAAACGGGGCGAGGGCACTGGCGCCGGCGTCCGCAGGGGGCCAGTTGAATGACGGATCGAGTGCCTGCTCGAAGCCGAGGTAGTGGCATCCGCCGACCAGCGTCGTCGTGCACAGGGTCAGGGCCAGCAGCAGCAGCGGGCGCCACACCGGATCGGGCGTCGGGGTCACAGCGGTCAGCCGAGGTTCTGCAGGTCTTTGCCGGGCTTGAACCGGATGGTGCGTCCCGGGGGGATGCGCACTTCGGTGCCGGTGCGCGGGTTGCGGCCGATGCCCCGCTTGCGCGGCTTGACCTGGAAGACGCCGAAGCCGCGCAGTTCGATGCGCTCCCCGCGCTGCATCGACAGTCGCATGGCGTCGAACACGGCATCGACCGCCTGTTCGGCTTTCACCTTGGTGATGTCTGCCAGTCGCGAGACTTCGTTGACGATGTCGACCTTGATCATGGCGCGGCACCCGTCGGGACATGCCTCCCGGGACTCCCGGATTCTGTCACCTCGCGATGATTCGCCGCAAGTCCTTCGGGCTGTGTAAGATCGGGAGACCTCCGTGACACACCGTTCCGTGCCAGTCGTCGTCTTCGTCGGCCGTCCCAATGTCGGAAAATCGACCCTGTTCAACCGGGTGACCGGCACACGGCGCTCGATTGTCGCGCCGATTCCGGGGACGACTCGCGACCTCATCACCCAGTCGGTGGTCTGGAATGACCGCCCGCTGACGCTCACCGACACCGGTGGGTTGTTCGGCGCCAGCGAAGACCCGCTGCATGCACTGGTCATCGAGCGGGGGAGGCGGGCGCTGGCCTCGGCGGACCTGATCGTGATGGTGGTCGATGGCCGCGAAGGGCTCGTCGCGGGTGATGAAGAGGTGGCAGCGGCCGTGCGGACGACCGGTGTGCCTGTACTGGTGGCCGTCAACAAGGCCGATGACCGACGCACGCGCGACGGTGCCCTCGAGTTCCACCGGCTGGGCTTCGACCCGGTCATCGAAGTGTCGGCCGAGCACGGCACCGGCGTGGGCGACCTGATGGACGCAGTGGTCGAGCGGTTGCCGGCTGGCACGCGGCAGACCGCGGCCGCCCCGGTCCCCGAGACGGCGGTGGCCATCGTGGGGCGGCCGAACGCCGGAAAGTCGTCTCTGGTGAACCTGCTGCTGCAGGAAGAGCGAATGATCGTGTCGGAGGTGCCCGGCACCACGCGCGACTCGGTCGACTCGGTGCTCACGTGGCACGGCCAGACGGTCCGTCTCGTCGACACGGCTGGCATCCGCCGACCGGGCAAGGTGGCCAAGGCCGGTGCCATCGAGGGGTTGAGCGTCATGCTGGCGCGCCGCGCCATCGAGCGTGCCGATGTCGTGGTGCTGGTGCTTGACGCGACGGCAGGCATTGCCGACCAGGACGCCGCCATTATCGGGGCGGCCGTCGATGCTGGCTGCGGCATCGTGATCGTGGCCAACAAGTGGGACCTGATGAAGGACCGCGGACCGAATGCCGCCAAGGTGTTCGACGAAGACCTCCGGTTCCGTCTGAAGTTCCTCGACTTCGCCCCGGTCCTGCATGTGTCGGCGAAGACGGGCGAGCGCGCGTCGAAGATTCTCGAGGCGGTGGACCGCGTGGCACGGGCGCGGAAGACCCGCGTCTCGACCGGCGAACTGAATCGCTTCATCGAGCAGATCACGGCGGCCCACATCCCGGTGGCCGCCGGGCGCCGCCGCGTGCGCATCCTGTATGCGGTGCAGACGGCGGTGGCACCGCCGACGTTCGTGCTCTTCACCAACGTCGCGTCCGAACTGCACTTCTCGTATCTCCGTTATCTCGAGAACCGTCTGCGCGAGCAGTACGGCTTCTTCGGATCGCCCATCCGGGTCACGGCGCGTGGGCGTGCGCCGAGGCGTGGCGGCGGGGAAGGCGGGCGTGACGGGACCCGGCCGGCGAAGGAAAAATGACGAGGCGCGGGGGAAACCCGGTATACTACGGGGCGGTCAGTGCATGGCAGCCCCCGAACGCGAGTGGATGAAGGCCGCCGATGTCTGCGAAGCCGTCGGTGTTCCCGCATACGTGCTGCGTTCGTGGGAGGCAGAGTTTCCTCAGCTGGGTCAGGCAGAGGGGGGCAGCAGTGCCCGGCTCTACGGTCCCGACGACCTCGAACTGGTGCGGCGCATCCGGGCCCTGGTGTTCGATGACGGCCTGACACTGGCGGGTGTGCGGCGGCAACTGGAAGGGGCCTCTGGCCCGAAGCCGGTGGCCGCACCTCGGCGACCGGCCGTGTGGGACGACGACACGCGGGCGCGCGTGACGGCGGTCCGCGATGGGTTGCGTGACCTGCTGGCGCGACTCGATGCGGCGGCCGCGCCGGTGCTGGAACTGCAGCCGCCGTCGCCACCGCGACGGAAAGGCAGGACGCGGCGCACGACAGTGTCGACGCCGCCGGTGGCAAGCGAGTAAGTCTCCGATCGGGATGTAGCGCAGCCTGGCTAGCGCGCCTGCTTGGGGTGCAGGAGGTCCCGGGTTCGAATCCCGGCATCCCGACCAACCTCATGGTGCCGCGCCCCCTCACGGGGCGCGGCTTCGCTCTGGGTCTGCGCAGATGAACAAGAACGGTCTCGTGGCGATGGTGGTGGCGGTGGCGGTCGTAGCTCTGGCCGGCCTCTGGCTCATGCAGGGCGGGGCATCGCGCCCCGGGGCTGGACAGTTCGACTGCTCGGCACCGCCGAACGCACCGCGGAACTTCACCCACACGCTCGCGGACCGGGTGGCGACCGGCGTCTGGAACGTCCCCGAAGGGGCCGAGCCCATCATCAACTACGTCATCGAAGTCGGCGGCACCTCGGGGGCCAGCAACGTCGCGATCCTGACCGTGCCTGGCAACCAGACGTCCTACACGGGGCCGGTCCAGCCGGGCCCGGTCTTCGCGCGCGTCTACGCCCGCAACGCGTGCGGTATCAGTCCCTCGTCGAACGAGATTTCGTTCACGGTGCCCTAGCCACCAGCGCCCTGACAGCAGCCGCAGTCATGCGGACCCGGTTCGCCCGTCTGACCATTGGAATGGCGGCGCTCGCGGCCGTGGCTCCGTGGCCGCCCCAGCTGACGGTCGTGCTCGCAGATCGTGTCTACCCGATCGTCCAGTCGACTCTCACGGCCCAGTCCAACACGACCCCGGTGCCGCTCGCGGAGGCCTGCGCAGTTGCAGCGCTCATCAGCTGGCTGCTGTGGACCCGTCGCTGCTGGCGCTCGACGCCCCGGCGGCGGGGGAGATGGCTGGTGGGCACCGGCCTTGTGGTTTCCCTGGTCTATCTGTGGTTTCTGGCGGTGTGGGGGCACCACTATCGTGCGCCTGCGCTGGAAGGGCGGCTGTCGGGCTTCGATGCGTCGCGCGTCACGCCTGCTGCCGTACGGGACCTGGCGGACCAGGCCGTCCGTGAAGCCAATCGTCTGCATGGGCCTGCCCATGCCGCGGGATTTCCAGGCGTCAGCGAACGACCAGAGGCGCTCGTCGCGTCGTGGCACCGGGTTGAACGGCAGATGGGGCGGCCGCGTCCGTCCGTGCCGTCAAGGCCGAAGCGACCGTGGACATCCCCCTATTTGAAGGCGGTGGGCGTCAGCGGGCTGCTGGCGCCACTTTTCCTTGAAACCTATCTGAATCCGGACCTCACGCCACCTGAGCGTCCTGCGGTGCTGGCGCATGAATGGGCGCACCTGTCGGGGTTCGCCCGGGAAGAAGATGCGAGTTTTGTCGGCGTGCTCGCGGCCCTGGGGGCAGATGTGTCATCGCGCTACAGCGCCTGGCTACTGCTGGTGTCAGAGGTGGCCGCGCAGCTGCATCCCGTGACGCGTACGCTGGTGCTCGAACGCCTCGGCGAGGGGCCGCGACGCGACCTGCAGGCCGTGGCTGAACGCCAGCGCACCCGGGTGGCCTGGCTCGATCGGGCGGCCTGGGGCATCTACGACCGGGCGCTGCGGTCGCAGGGAGCCACGCAGGGGGTGGACGGCTACGGCCGGGTGGTGTACCTGCTGGTGGGCAGCGGACGGATGGCGCAGGTGGCAGCGGAGGTCCCGGTATGGTGACGCAGGTGCGGCTGGTGACTCACACGCCTCCGGAGCCGGAGGCGATCGCGGAGGCGGCGGAGCTGTTGCGCCGGGGAGGGCTGGTGGCCTTTCCCACGGAAACGGTGTACGGCCTCGGGGCCAATGCCCTCAGCGCCGAGGCGGTGCAGGGGGTCTTCGCCGCAAAGGGGCGTCCGTCGACCGATCCGCTGATCGTGCATGTCTCCGACATGGACGGTCTGGCCCGTGTGTGCCGCGCGACACCGCCGGTCGCCATGAAGCTGGCCCAGGCCTTCTGGCCAGGGCCGCTGACGCTGATTGTGCCGCGGCATCCGGACGTGCCGGTCGAGGTCACGGCCGGGCTCGAGACGGTGGCCGTCCGGGTGCCGGCCCATCCGGTGGCGCGGGCGCTGCTGCGGGCGGCAGGGGTGCCGGTGGCGGCGCCGAGTGCGAACCGCTTCTCGCGCCCGAGTCCGACCACGGCCACCCACGTGCTCGAGGAACTCGGGGGACGCATTCCCCTTGTGCTGGATGGCGGGGCAACGCCCGTGGGCGTCGAGTCGACCATCGTCGATTGCACGGTGACGCCGCCGGTCATCAGGCGCGCCGGAGGCGTCACGCTGGAACAGCTACGTGAGGTGATACCGCACATCGCGATGCGGGACGAGCATCGGGACGAGGCCGAGGCGCAGGTGGCCCCCGGTCAGCTGCTGCGGCACTACGCACCGACGGCGCGGCTGACGCTGTATGCCGGGGCCGTTGAGGCCGTGCGTGTGCGCGTGGCCGCCGAGGCGCGGACCCTGGCGGCCCAGGGCCTCCGGGTGGGCCTGCTGGTGCCGGCCGAAGATGCCCTAGCCCTGGCGCCGGCCGTGGCCGCGCTGGCCGCGCAGGGGCGCGTGCTGCTGCGGGCCTGTGGCACCCGCGAGCATCCCGAGAGCATGGCGGCGGCCCTGTTTGCCACCCTGCGGCGTCTGGACGCCGACCAGCCGGACGTGGTGCTGGCCACGGATGCCGGGACGGCCGGGATCGGGGCCGCGATTCGCGATCGGCTGACGCGTGCGGCGGAAGGTCGGGTGGTGAGCATCTGACGTCGGGCGAGCCCGACGAAACTTTCGGGTGTCCGAGGGAATGGAAGATCTGTTACCATCCGCCTGTTTTCCCGGAGGTCCCATGTCTGAAGGCCCGAACACGACCGCGTCCGGCGAGCAGGCCGGGTTTTCCCGTCGGAACTTCATCAAAGGTGTGATTGCCGCTGGCGCCACGGTGTCGGCCTCGGCATACATGTTCCGCGCCAATGTGGCCGGCCAGGACAGCGCGCTGCCTGGTGCGGTCGAGCGGTTGCTCACGCTCAATGTGAACGGACAGGAGCGCCGCGTCGACGTCGCCAAGCACGAGACGCTGGCCACGACGCTGCGGTACAAGCTCGGCCTCACGGGCACCAAGCTCGGGTGCGACCGCGCCGAGTGCGGCGCCTGCACGGTGCTGGTCGACGATGTGCCGCACTACGCGTGCTCGGTGCTGACCCACTCGGTGCGCGGCAAGAAAATTGTGAGCATCGAGGGGCTGGCATCGTCGGACGGCACGCTGCACCCGGTGCAGCAGGCCGTGGTGAACGGCCAGGGCTTCCAGTGCGCGTTCTGCATGCCCGGCTTCGTGATGGCCACTGTGGGCTTCCTCAAGGTGAACCCGCAGCCCACGCGCGCCGAACTGGCGCATGGCATCTCGGGCAATCTGTGCCGCTGCGCGGACTACAACAAGATCCTCGACTGCATGATGAATGCGGCCGACCTGATGCGGAGGGCCTGACGATGGCGGATTACAAGCTCATCGGGAAGAACTACGTCACGCCGGACCTGGTGGCGAAGGTCACCGGCAAGGCGCGCTACGCGGAAGACTATCGCGCCGAGGGCATGCTGTTCTGCAAGCTGCTGCTCAGCCCGCGTCCGCACGCGCGCATCACGCGCATCGACACATCAGCCGCGCTGGCCATGCCCGGCGTGCTGGCGGTGCTGACGGCCGACGACATGCCGGCCCCCCCGGCCCCTCCGGCACCGGCTGCGTCGCCCGCGCGTCCCGCGGCGGGTGCCGCGGCGCCGGCCGCCGGCGCAGCCCCTGCGGCTGGTGCTGCGGCTCCTGACGCCCCGGCCGCGCCCCCGCGTCCGCCCGTCGCGCCCGAAGTGGCCCTGACCAAGGAACCCCTATACGAGGGCGAGCCCATCGTCGCAGTGGCTGCCGAGTCGGAGGAACTGGCGGCGGCCGCGATCGAGAAGATCGTGGTCGAGTATGAGCCGCTGCCGTTTGTCATCGATCCCCTCGACTCGCTGAAGCCCGGAGGCGCGAACGGCCGCACCGAGGGCAACGTGTTCGTCGGCCCCTCGCTGCAGACGCTCAAGTGGACGGCCGCGCAGGCCGCCGCCGTCGCCGAAGGGAAGTTCCCGCACGACGCGGAAGCCTCGGAGACGCTGGTGTTCGGCGATGTCGAGAAGGGATTCGCGGAAGCCGACCTCATCATCGAGCGCGACCACTACCAGCAGACCACCGGCCACCAGCCGCTCGAGACGCGGTCGGCCATGGCCTACTGGCAGAACGGCAAGCTGTATCTGCACGGCTCGACGCAGAGCGTCGCCCGCACGGTCGCGTCGGTCGCCGGCTGGGTCGGGATCAAGCCCGAAGAGGTCGTGCTGATCAGTGAGTTCACCGGTGGCGGCTTCGGCAGCAAGATTCCCGGTGCCCAGTCGATGGCCATTCCGGCGCTGCTGTCGAAGAAGCTCAACGGCCGCCCCGTGATGATGCGCATCTCGCGCGAAGAGGAAACCTACATCGGACGCACGCGCCCTGGCTATCAGGGGTGGATCCGCATGGGGTTCAAGAAGGACGGGCGCGTCACGGCCTGCGACGTCTTCATCGTCGAGGCGGCGGGTCCGTATCGCCGCCAGGGCGACCATGCCACGTCGGCCAACAATGCGTCGCTGATGTATCAGGTGCCCAACATGCGGTTCCGCGGCATTTCGGTGGCGACCAACACGCCGCCGGGCGTGTCGCAGCGCGCGCCGGGTGGCCTGCAGGCCTCGGTGCTGTTCGAGCCGGTCATCGACGAGGCGGCCCGCAAGCTCGGCCTCGACCGCATCGCCATCCGCAAGATCAATGGCCCCGAGGGCAACGCCCAGTTCGGCCTGGTCGCCCCGGATGCGCCTCCGGGACGTCCGCGCAACAAGCTCACCAGCTGTAATGTCAAGGAGTGCCTCGATCGGGGCGCCGAGATGTTCAAGTGGGAAGAGCGCAAGGCCCGCAGCGGGCAGCGCCGTGGCAGCAAGGTCACCGGCGTGGCCGTGGCCACCGGCTCCTACACAGCCGGATCGATTGGCGTGGACGGTCTCTGCGTCATCAAGCCCGATGGCAAGCTCTACATCCACCAGGGCATCGGCAACCTCGGCACACACTCGGTCATCGACACGGCGCGCGTCATCGCCGAGCAGGTCGACATGCCGTGGGACAAGTGCGAGGTCATCTGGGGCAACACGGGCAAGCACGTGGCGTGGAGCTCGGTGCAGGCCGGCAGCCAGACCACCTACGCCCACACCCGCGCCAACTACGCAGCGGGGCAGGCCCTCAAGCGCACGCTGCAGGAACTGGCGGCGCGCGATCTCGGCGGTTCGCCCGACGACTACGACGTGGCCAATGAACGGGTGTTCCGCAAGGGCAACCCGGGACGCGGCATGACGTTCGCCAAGGCGGCCGAGCGGGCCATCCAGCTGGGCGGGAAGTTCGACGGCCACGAAGTGCCCAAGGAACTGAACGCGATGACCAAGGCCTCCGCCGCAGCGCTGGCGGGCCTCGGCGTCATGGGTGTGGCGCGCGACAACCTGCCGCGTGACGGCCAGACGTATTCGTTCCAGGCGGCGTTCATCGAGGTCGAAGTCGACGTCGAGACCGGCGTCTACAAGATCGTCGACTATCTGGCCGTGGCCGATGTGGGCACGGTGATGCATCCCAACAGCCTCGGTGGCCAGATTCACGGTGGTGCCGTGCAGGGCTTTGGTCACGTGCGCAGCCAGAAGCTGGTGTATGACCCGCACTACGGCGCGGGCCTCTCGAACCGGATGCACCACAACAAGCCGCCGACGATTCTCGACAATCCCATCGCCATGCAGTGGGACGCGGTCGGCATCCCCGACCCGACCAATCCGATCGGGG
>Ga0315902_10000967_pt1 | contig 47090 bp, 42 predicted proteins | sample LakEriMetagenome_9_FD_203523 | JGI IMG/M metagenome (GOLD analysis project Ga0315902, IMG submission 203523) | Freshwater fungal communities from buoy surface, Lake Erie, Ohio, United States - Buoy 12 MA117 | ecosystem: Environmental > Aquatic > Freshwater > Lake > Lake biofilm | place: USA...
GTCCAACACCACCAATAAACGAGGATGGGGCACCGCCTGGCAAAGGTTTGACTTCAATAATGGCTCCAGAAGAGGTAATAGGCAGCGCGTCCATTCCGCGTCGAAGAATCAATTTGAATGGATTCACAGCCACTTTTCCCGAACCGGTTGGGAATACCACCTTTTTGTCGTAGACAAAGGTGTAAAACATGGTTCGCTTAATCCGTTCCTCATTCACCATAATGCGGGAAGAGCCGGGCAGGTCATGTTTGTCGAGGACATTTTCCACCGTAAAACTTTGGTAATCTTCGAGGTGAGTGGGATTGAAGCGTGCAAGTACCTTGGCATTCAAAATTACAGGTTCTCCTTCATAGATACTTGAAGTGGATTTCTCAATAATACCGAAGGCTGGTTGTTTCATTTGCTTAGCTGAAAGACCTTCAGCAGCTGCGACCGTATTGTTCTCTTTTCGTATCGTGACGGTTACCGTATTGGATTTATAGACTTTCCCCCCACGTTTGACTTGTGCCGGCCCGAACTTGTAAGTTCCCGGTTTTGAAATTGCTCCAGATTGTGACAGGTAATAAAAGGAGATGACTTTACCTGTGGCATAATCAATCTCTTGCTCCATTCCATTCATGATATTGTACCCTCGGGTAAAGCCCTGTGGAAAATCAATTTCGATGTTTCCTTGGATGTTGGATTTTACGGTGATGGTCAGGACTTCACCGGGCAAGGCCTCTCTTGGTTCTACCTCCAATAACAATGACGGACGTTGTGACCAAACAAACAGGTTCACTAAAAGAGCAGGTATGGAAAGAATGAACTTATTCATCACCAGTCTTTTCCTGAGCTGCATTGATTGTTTTTCCCTTTTTCACCGCCCATTTTCTTTTTGGTTTGGGCTTCGTTCTTCATCAAGTCGTCTAGCAACCGATCGACCGTTTTGTTGGGTAAATTAGAAGGATTCCGCTGTGAGGGTTGCTGCGGTTGTTTGGGATCTTTCGGTTTGGAATCATTCGGCTTATTGGGTTGTTTTGGATCTTTAGGGGGTTGATTCGGTGGATTATTTGGTGGTGGCGGATTATTGTTGTTTTTTTTGAGGTTGCGCAATGCTTCGGAAAGGTTGTAACGCGTCTGTACGTCGTTGGGATTTTTCCTCAAGGCATTTTTATACGCTTCGACTGCACCATTGTAATCTTTCCGTTTCATTCGTGCATTGCCCAGGTTGTGAGCGGAAATAAACTGATTTTTAGCGTCTTTTCTTCCTGTGTTGGCAGCATTGAAATAGCGTTCCGCATCTTCGAATTTTCCTGCCCGATAGGCGGCTTGCCCCATTTCATTCGCTACATCAACATTTTTAGGCAATTTCCCTTCAAGTGAGCGGTATAAGTCAAACGATTGTTGGTATGCTTTACGCTGGTATGCTTCTCGCGCAGCTTTCAGGTCTTGTATCCATTCTTGCGCGTGGGCATCAAATCCAAACGAGAGGACGACGAAAAACAGTAAATAACACAACCTCTTCATGACCAATATTGCTTTTTAAAAGACCAGGGTTTCAGCATGGCGAGCGTAAAACAAATTACCGCCACAAATAACGGAAATTGATAGCGATTGTCAAGGGCTTCCAATTCGATTTCTTTGACTTTTGAGCGCTTCATTTGGTTAATTTGTGTTAACAGCGCACTTAAGTCCGGGAAAGGGTCTTGGCTGATCGTGGCAAAGCCGCGGGCCTTGTTGGCCATGGACCGTATAAAAGAGGGATTCACTTTGGTCGTAACTGGTTTACCGTTCATTCCCAATTTATTCCCCAATTCAGGGCGATCCGGATCCAAAGGAATTCTCCCTCCCTGTTGTGTTCCAATGCCTAAAATAGCGAGTTGTATTCCTTTTTGCTGCAATTCTTTCAGTAATTTGCCTGGATTGGCTTCATGGTTTTCTCCATCTGTCACTAGCATGATCGCTTTGGACGTCTTTTGTTCGGTGAACACATCTTTGCAGGCCTCTAATGCAGATGCCACATTTGTTCCTTGCCCGGAAAGCATATCTGTCTCGATTTCATTGACAAACAATTTCGCTGCGCCGTAATCAGAGGTAAGGGGTAATTGAACAAAGGAACCACCAGCAAAAACAACCACGCCAATTTTTTCGCCGTGCAAGCTATTGATGAGTTGATTGAGTGCGCGTTTGGCGATTTCCAAACGGCTTGTTTTGGGGTCAATGTCGCAAGCATTCATTGAATTGGATACATCCAAGCAAATGGCTAGTTCCATGCTTTGCATGGTCGCATTCACCTTTTTTGTTCCCAAAAAAGGTTGGGAAAGAGCAAAAACCAGCATCGCAAGGGCTGTTCTCATGAGTAGAAAGTACCAAAGGCTTTGGGCTTGATTTACCGGCGAAAGGACTTGGTCTCGAATGGCCATCCCTACCCGATTGGCTATTCCATTTGTGCGCAACAGCGAAAGGAAAAACAAGGCACCAAACGGCACTGCGGCAAGGTGCAACCAAAGGTACATTGGAAAGCGAAATCCGATTTGCTCGCTGGCGGTATGGTCTAAAAAGCCATTCAAAAACAAATACAACCCCGCAATGATCCAGAATACGATTTCGAAGCCTAGTATCCAAAGCAACATGGGACGAATCCGATATGTAAACAAGTGGTTAGGCATAGAACTTAAACAACGATTTTTCAATTATCCAAGATACCAGCAATAGCACTATAGCCCAATTTAGAAATGCCATGGGCGTAGCAGGTGGTTCCGCTTGATAGCGTTTATCAATCATGCGTCGTTTTTCGAGCTGGTCGATTTCACTATAAATGGCCTTTAATCCTTGCTTGTCTGCTGCTCGAAAGTATTTTCCACTGGTAGTTGAAGCTATTTTTTGAAGGGTTTCCTCGTCAATTTCTACAGGCATACTTTCGTACCTCATTCCAAACGGAGTTATCACGGGCGTTGGTGCCTCCCCATTGCTACCGACACCAATGGTATAAACACGAACATTTTTCGCCCTTGCCAGTTCTGCGGCAGTCATTGGGTCAATCTCACCTGCATTGTTGCTTCCGTCCGTTAAAAGGATGATGACTTTAGACGTAAGGCTATCGCTTCGCAAACGGGTGACTGCAGTTCCTAAGCCTGTTCCAATGGCGGTACCTCCTTCGATGTTTTGATTTCCCAGTAAGTCTATTTGATTTTTTAGTACGCTATAGTCAAGGGTTGCCGGACACGCTGTATAGGCTTCTCCGGCGTACACCACCAAACCGATTCGGTCTCCACGTCTTCCGTCCACAAATTCTTTGGCGACTTCTTTGGCTGCTTCGAGGCGGTTCGGTTCAAAATCCTTGGCTAGCATGGAAACAGAGATGTCCATGGCAATGATGATATCAATCCCGTTTTTATACTCTTCAGCCATGTCTTCGTTTGATTTCCAATGGTAAGGTTTTGCCAAAGCTACGATCATGAAAAGAGGGATACCGGTTTTTACTAGCAGCAAAACCAACCTGAGGTTGTCAATCCAAGAACTTGACAGCGCGCGCAAATCGGCGGTATATCCTGTGTATTTCCACTCTCCCCTTTTCTTTTTTTCTTTTTGGAACAAGTACCAACCAAGAACAGGAACCACTGGTAGCAATAGAAGCCATACAGGCGCCAGGTAATCGTACTCCCAGAATTTAATGTTCCAATGTTCAAACATGTTCTTCCTGTTTTTTGGTTCGGTGTACAATTGTTTTGGCCCGCTCCGATACCGTATAGACGGCCTCTTCATCTGGGACAGACTTTGCAAACTTCACCATGTCTGACTCATTCAAAATACTGGCTATTAGAGCGATAAGCTCGTCATGAAGTCCCATTTGCCGCAAAAGAAGACGCGATTCATGCGTGGTGCGTTCAAGTAATTGCAAGGTGTAGCGTTCCGAGAGGTAGGTGCGTAAAATATGAGAAAGCGCAGAATAATGCTCCTTCAACTGGCCTTTTTCCCACAACCGTTGTTCATCGAGTTGCTGAATTTCCGCCAAAGTACGCTCTGCAAGGGTCAATGATCGCTGAGTAACCGGTTCTGGCATCGGTTCTTTCTTCTTTCGGAATAAAAACCAAAATGCCAAACTGGCGCAGACGACAAGGGCAACGATCCACCAAAACGATGATTTCAAAGCTTCTTTTACCGACTCTTTCTGTGGTTTTACTTCTGAAAAAGATTCTTTTATGTCGTATATTTCTTGGCCTTTGACCGATTTCATGAGTCGAACGGTCAATTCAACATCGGGCAGCTCAGCCGATTGGCCATTGGCCATAATCTTGGGTCCGGGAATGAAATACATACCTGTGTCCCATGCAATGATTTCATAGATTCCTACCCAAAAGCGTTTGCCGTTTTCGATGAGGATGGTGTCTTCGAATGTTCCAAGAACCTCTAACGGACTTTGTTCGTTATCCGATAATTTTCCATTGCGTTGGCGCAATTGAGAGGGAATCGTAGTTTTTTGGGCTTGAAAACGTACCTTACCTACTTCCAATGGGAACAAATAGGTAAGGGTGGTTTTTTCACCTACATCTACCGTAGGTTGAGACAACATTGCCCGAGGGCCTTGCGCTCGTATGACGAACACTGTGCCTATGAGGATCGCTATTGAAATCAAGCCTTTCATCGCCTGTGTTGAAATAATTTTACCAAGGCAGGAATTAGGTCAGCTTCTGTATCAATGCAGGTGTGATCTATACCCAAGCGCCTAAATTCATTTGACCTGCTTTCCTCGTGCACTTTAAATTGGTTACGGTAGGCCTTGCGTACTGAAGCATCTGCAGTATTCACCCATTGCGTTTCTCCCGTTTCCGGGTGAACCATTTGTACGATGCCTAAATTGGGAAGTTCGCGCTCGGCGGCATCGGACAATTGGATTGCCACCAAATCGTGTTTTTTTCGCGCCAATTTCAAATCTTCCAAAAATTGTTCGTCGTAGAAATCGCTTATGACAAAGGCAATGGAACGCTTTTTCTGAGTTTGTTGTAAAAAGCGCAGCCCTGCTCCCAAATGCGTTTTTCCTGCTTGCCCGTCCCAAGCAAGCAATTGATGTAGCAGCATCATCGCGTGTTTTTTTCCTTTACCAGGCGCGATGTATTTTTCCACCTTGTCTGACGTAAAAATCGCACCGACTTTATCTTTATTCTCCACGGCCGAAAATGCAAGTATGGCAGCAATTTCAATCAGTAAGTCCCGTTTAGTGTGTTGGTTCATCCCAAACCATTCCGATCCGGATAAATCAATCAAAAGGATAACGGTCAATTCCCTTTCTTCTTCAAAAACCTTGACATAGGGTTGGTTGTGTCGTGCGGTGACATTCCAATCAATGGTGCGTACCTCGTCACCTAACTGGTATTCGCGCACTTCGCTAAACGCCATTCCACGCCCTTTGAACGCCGATTGGTATTCGCCGGAAAAAAGTTGGTGCGTGAGGCCTTTGGCTTTTATCTCCAGCCGCCGGATACGTAAAAGGATGTCGTTGGTTGAGGGCATGGCAGGTTAAGGCACTTCCACTTTATTGACGATTTTGGCAATGATGTCATTGGCAGTCATATTCTCTGCTTCTGCTTCATAGGTCAGGCCAATGCGGTGTCCCATGACATCTGCTGCAATGGAGCGCACATCGTCAGGAATGACAAATGCTCTGCCTTGAAGGAATGCGTAGGCCTTTGCGCCAAGCGCAAGGTTTATAGAGGCCCTCGGCGAACATCCATAGGAAACGAGGGGTTCTAAGAAACCCAAACCATAACGTTCAGGTTCACGCGTAGCAAAAACCAGGTCTACAATGTACTGCTCCACCTTTTCGTCGAGGTAAACTTGACGCACAAGTGACCTCGATTTGAGGATATCGCTTGCTGCCAACACCTTCTTGCAAGAGGGGATTCCGCCTTCTTGCACATTCAGCCGTATAATCTGTTTTTCTTCTTCTTTGGTGGGATAACCGAGGTTTATTTTTAGCATAAATCGATCTACCTGCGCTTCAGGTAAGGGGTATGTTCCTTCTTGTTCGATAGGGTTCTGAGTGGCGAGCACTAAAAAGGGTGAAGGCAATGAAAATGTCTCGTCGCCAATGGTGATCTGACGTTCTTGCATGGCTTCCAGCAGTGCGCTTTGCACTTTTGCCGGTGCTCTGTTGATTTCATCCGCCAAAACGAAATTGGCGAAGACCGGGCCTTTCTTAACCGAGAATTTTTCGCTTTTTTGGTTATAAATCAGTGTTCCAGTAACATCTGCTGGCAATAAATCTGGGGTAAATTGAATACGACTGAACGAAACATCGATGGCATCAGCCAAGGTTTTTATGGTAAGCGTTTTCGCCAAACCTGGAACACCTTCTAACAACACATGCCCTTCGGTGAGTAAGGCAATAAGCAAACGGTCGAGCATTTCGTGCTGTCCGATGATGATGCGGCCGATTTCTTCGCGCAATTGTTTTATGATGTGCGTTTCCAATTTGATTTGTTCTCCTAGCAGTCGAATAGCTTCTGCCGGACTGGATGACGTGTGGGTGTGGTTTTCCATTTCCGTTCGTTGAATTAAGACTACAAATTTCCGAAGATTGCGAGGGGTGTAAGTTGTTTTGCTGTTAATTATTGTTAACTTGCTCAAAACCTTTACCTAACCACATGGAAAAGCGCCTTTGTCAGGAATGCGAGGAAGCATTACATGGTCGTATCGATCAAAAATTTTGCTCGGATTATTGCCGAAATACGTTTAACAACCGATTAAACTCGGATATAAATGTCCAAGTGCGTCGGATTAACTCAATACTTCGCAAAAATCGAAGGATTTTATCGGAATTTAATCCAAATGGAAAGGTAACACTCGACGCCATTGTGTTGGCCGAGGCCGGCTTTAATTTTCATTATTTCACGAACGTGTTCAAAACTAAGCGGGGAACACAGTATTTTTTTTGCTACGATCAAGGATACGTAAGGGTTGAAAACGATCAGTACGTATTGGTACAAAAACAGGCCTATGTAAAATAAAAAAATCCTGCGAACGGGTGCCCACAGGATTTATACCTAACCACTACTACTCTATTACTACTGTTTTAAAAACAAGCGGAAATCAATTTTGTTTTACGAATTGAATTTCTGCGTTCAATTTTATGTCATCACCCACCACAATTTTACCGGCTTCGGTAATGGCGCTCCATGTCAAACCGAAATCGCTCCGCTTCAACTTTCCATTGATCGAAAAACCTGTTTTCGTTTGGCCATAGGGGTCTACTACGATTCCCCCGTATTCTGCTGTAAACGAAACAGGGTGTGTTTGGCCTTTGATAGTCAAATTGCCATGGATGTGAAATGTTTCGTCGTCGATTTTTTCTACCGAGGAACTATCAAACTGTAAATTTGGAAATTGTTCTGCATTGAAAAAATCGCCGGATTTCAAATGCGCATCCCTATCCTGTACACCCGTATTAATGGAATCAATCGCGGCATTGAAATGAAACTTCGCATGCACAAAGTCGTCATCTGCCGCATCAATATGGGCATCAAATGCTCCAAACGATCCGTGTACGTTTGTAATCATCATGTGTTTTACACTGAACCCTATGTTGCTGTGTAAATTGTCGCTTTTCCAAATCATATCTTTCTATTTTTTAATTTAAACAAAAGTAAGGCCCCAAAAGTTGTAATGCGTTGATGTGTGTTAAGGTTTTATTTTCCTATGAGCTGTCGTTTCATCCGACTCAGCGATTCTGGAACAATGCCCAAATAAGACGCTATTTGTCGTTGGGTAGCCAACAGTTCGATACCTGGAGCTTGAGCGATGAGTTCTTTATACCGTTCCTCCGCACTTTCACTGATTGCCATAAGAAAACGTTTTTGCATTGCCGATACATGTTTTTGTGTGATGAGCCGAAACACGCGTTCCAGAGAGGGAACCGTTTTCAGAAGTTGTTCTTTCTTTTCGGGATTGATTTGAAGGACGGTGCAAGGCTCTAAGGTTTCTGCACTGAGCGAGGCAGGAATCTGATCATTAAAGGAGGCCATGTCACTTACCCACCATTCGGGAAAAGCAAAATAAAGAATGTGTTCATTGCCCTTTAAATCGTTGTAGAAAACACGAACACTACCCTGTAAAACGAAAGATTCAGTGGAACAAACGTTTTCTCGTTCAAAAAGCAGTTCCTTTTTTTTATAGTGCTTAACTGTGTATGCCTGACTAATTGCGTCAATATCGAGATCGTTCAATTTAATAAAGGACGAGAAATAATCTTTCAGCTTAAGGTGTTCCATGGCTATCGGGGTAAGTCAGGAGCTTGAATCGGTTTTTTTCTCGGGAATGTAATGGTACACGATGACATGGCCTTTTTGTTTTCGCTGTTGATGTTCTTCCCTTTGTTGGGCCAAACGAACCTTTTCTTCCCATTGGGCTTCAAGGTCAGGTGGTTCAATTCCAAGTTCTTTTTCAATTTCGTATTGGAATTTTGGACGTTGAGGACCTTTTTCCCTGAAGGCATAAGCCAAAAACGCTCCTATACTCAATCCTGCGAAATGTCCCTCCCATGAAACTTCTGTTTTAAGCGGTAAAATGCCCCACAGCATACTGCCGTAGGCAAAAACGACGAACAAGGAAATCGCCTGCAAAGGCAAATATTTACGTAGAACTCCGGAAGTGAATAAAAAAGCCGCAAGGAAATAAATGATGCCGCTTATACCGATGTGGTATGCCCCTTTATTTTTGGCATAAGCCCACAAAAAAGTTCCCGTCAAAATCCACCCCCAGAACAAGACTTTCCAAGCAATTTGACGGTAAAAGTAAAGAAGGCTAAACAGCAACACAAAGATGGGCATAGAATTATTGATCAAATGCCTTATATCGTTGTCGGAATGAATGAACGGCATAAGCAAAATACCCTTTAATCCTTCTGTCGTTCGGGGTAAGACACCTAATTGCACAAGTTCGTTTGGAAAAAGCATGTTTGACCATTGGATAAGCCAAAGCACTGCAAGCAACAAGGCTGGAAGAAGAAGTGCCGATTGAATAGACCCGAATGGCTGTGCGTTTTTCACAGCACGATGCAATCAAACCTTATGCCTTTGAAAATCACTGTCAAAATGTCGCTATCACACAGACAGAATGACGGGTTCCCGCTTACGTTTTTGACGTAAAACGATAAAAAGGAAGTAGAATAAAACATGTTTTCTCACTCTTCTATTTTATTACTCCACATCAATTAACGCGAATTCGTTATTTTTGATCGTCTTAGCTTTTTCATCTTATGAAATTTGTTCTTTTTCTTTTGCTGGTATTTGCATCACTCGCCCTTTATGCACAACCCTATGCCGGTTCAGCGAAAGTCAAACTCAACTCAAAAGCGCTACCAACCAAAGCAGCGCAATGCACACCTCCTACTACGACGACCTACCTTGAACTGAATAATGTTCGGGCCATGATTCATACCGCTGGCAACTTGTGGCAAATTCCAAATCAAAACTTTTCGCAATACGAGGTACCCAAAAACTCCGGCATTATGGCCCTATTTACCGCAGCATTATGGTTAGGTGGTACAGACATTAACAACCAACTAAAATTAGCCGCTTTGCGTTACCGGCAAGGCCAAGACTATTGGACAGGTCCCTTATCCAAAGTGATTGCTGAAACCACTTATGAAAACTGCAGTAAATACGACAAGCATTTCATTACCACGCAAGATATGGTTCGGGAATTCAATGCATGGTATCAGGCGGGGGTAAATGACGCAGCGAATGGAACAACTAATCAGTCCACCCTTTTTCCAGACTACAAGGTGCCGCAAATTATTAAAGAATGGCCCGCACATGGGGATGTATCGCAAGGGCAGGATTATTACCTCGCGCCTTTTTTCGATTCTAACGAAGACGGCAGCTACAATTGGCAGGACGGCGACTACCCTTGGTACGACATCAACGGAACACGAGAATGTTCCACCGACCGTCGGGTTTTATTATATGGCGACATGAACTTTTGGTGGGTGATGAATGACAAGGGAAACATCCACACCGAAACAGGCGCTGATCCGATAGGGATGGAAATCCGGGCACAAGCATTTGCCTTCGCCTCAAACGACGAGATCAATAACATGACTTTTTACAATTATGAACTCATCAATCGCGGCACGCAAACCCTTTACAACACTTACTTTGGTTTTTTTACAGATGGAGCCTTAGGCGATCCATACGACGACTATGTGGGTTGTGACGTCAACCGCGGGTTGGGCTATTACTACAATGGCGACAATGTGGACAATGAAAACTCCGGCTTCAAAGGATATGGCGTCACACCACCAGCGGTAGGGGTCGATTTTTTTGAGGGACCCTATCAAGACGATGACGGTTTGGACAACGGATTTGGCATTGGATACAACCAGGCACTGAACGGAATTGGATACGGCGATGGAATTGTTGATAATGAGCGTTTCGGCATGCGCCGTTTTTTGTATTACTCAAATACAACCAACGGGGCAAATCCCAATCAAACAGATCCCATAAATGCTTCCGATTACTACAATTACCTACGTGGCTATTGGAAAGACGGTTCACAGTTTTACTATGGAGGGAGCGGTCACATTTCAGACAGCGAAGCAGACCCCGGCGTACCATGCGACTTTATGTTTCCGGGAGACACCGATCCACTGGGTTGGGGAACAGGAGGTATACCACAGGCCCCTTGGACAGAACAATCCTCCAATAATCCTCCAAACGACCGCCGCTTTGTACAATCGGCAGGACCATTTATTTTAAAACCCGGAGCAGTTAACAACATCACTGCTGGTGTTGTTTGGGCGCGAGCTACAAGTGGCGACCCCTTTGCTTCCGTTGAGGTACTTCGACGTGCGGATGATAAAGCGCAAGCCTTATTCGAAAATTGTTTTCGGGTATTAGAAGGTCCACATGCACCAGATATGCACATCCAAGAGCTAGAAAACGAATTGATACTCACTCTTTCCAACCCCGTTAACTCAAACAACTACAACGAAGCATATGAAGAATTTGACCCGTTTATTGTAACCAGCAATCCTGATGCAGATAAGTATTATCGGTTTCAGGGTTACCAAATCTTCCAGCTAAAAACGAAATCCGGTTCAATTTCAGACATCGGAAATCCAGAAAAAGCAAGGTTAGTGGCGCAATGCGACATCAAAGACGGGGTCTCAAAAATCATCAATTTTGAATTCGATGAAGACTTACAAGCCAGTATTCCAGTAGAAAAAGTAGATGGGGAAGACAAAGGAATACGCCACAGCTTCAGTGTTAAAACCGATCTATTTGCGCAGGGCAACACCCAACTGGTGAACTTCAAACGTTACTATTATATTGCTGTAGCCTACGCCTACAACAACTACAAGAATTTCAGTCCGGACGATCCTAACACACTCGACGGGCAGAAAAGACGCTACCTAAATAGCCGCAAAGCAGCCAATGGAGAGGTGAAAATCCTGGAAGGAATCCCTCACAATCCCATGCCTGAAGCCGACGGGACCTTGCACTTCTTAGAATATGGTGAAGGACCAGAAATCACGCGATTAGACGGCTATGGCAACGGGAATTTGGACCTTCAATTGACTTCTGAATCGGAGTCATTCATTGTTGAAAATGGTTTCATGGAGCGCCCAACTTACACACAAAATAGAGGTCCTATCAAGGTGAAAGTAGTAGACCCTTTGAACGTCGCTAACGGTTACTTTGAATGCGTATTTCGATCCTACACGGCATCCAACTTGAATGGTGCCGACACCGCCTCTTGGATGATTTACCGTTACAGTGCGCTAGATGGCATGTTGCTAGACAGTACCTCATCAGAGCAAACGATAGCAAAGAATAATGAACAACTCATTCCCCAATGGGGTATTTCCGTTCAAATTTTACAGGAAAAATATAACGGGCCGGCGGGTAATGCCAGTGTGAAAACCACCGACATGATTCGATCTGAACTCACTTTTTCAGATTCCTCCAAACCGTGGTTATCGTTTCTCAATGACAACGATGCTTTTTATCCCACCAACTGGATCCGATCAGGGGATTACTCCCCTCAAGACCCGGAGGATTGTCAACCCGATGCCTTGAGCTACTTAAACCCGTGTTCCTACAAGGATGAAAGTGGCATCGACGACGAAAAGCGCTTCGCCAAACTGCTCGGTGGAGGGATAGCCCCGCATCGCCTGACAGGATACCAGGCTGATTATATGCCATTGGCCTATTACAACATGTCCAGCCCGGGATCCTCGCGTACGAATGCCAGCATTTCGTTTTTACCGAGCATTGATATTGTCATCACAAGCGACAAATCACAATGGACGCGCTGTCCGGTCATTGAACTGGGCAGGGAACCCAATTTAACCATTGGAGGAGCTGAAGCTGGTGCTTTGAGAAAAAGCCCAAGTGTGAATAAAAACGGGCAAACCGACGGAACAGGAACAGGTATGGGATGGTTTCCGGGTTATGCCATTGACCTTGAAAGTGGCGCACGGCTGTACATGGCTTTTGGCGAAAACTCATTTCTTGGAAATGAAAACGGCGGCGACATGGTTTGGAATCCCACTGACAGGTTAACGGACGCTCTCGGCAACCCACTCATGGGGGGAATGCATGCTGTGTATGTCTTCAGTTATCACCAATCTGAAATCAATGCCTTTAGTTCTGGGTATGATTTTCCTGCCTATGTTCCAGAGCAAGCCGAGAACAATACCACGCATGTGCTCTATCAAAAATTCCTTGATATTGAAAACAACAATGCAACAGCGAAACGAGAAGTGTATGGCAGTTTAAGCTGGATTGCCTACCCCATGCTCGCGGATGATCAGCAATTATTGACCTCAGATGTACGCATCTCGTTGCGCGTCAATAAGGAATATAAAAATTTTATGGCCACCGGATTCAATGAAGGACGGCCGATGTATGGATGGGACATGTCCTCGCTGTCAACGGTGAAAAATAGCCCACCGACCCTTACCGATGCGCTGCGACTGATCAATGTCGTTCCCAATCCCTACCTCGCCTTTTCGGAATACGAAACAAGTAAGCTAGATACCCGTGTCAAGATTACCAATTTACCAGAACGGTGCCGAATCAGGATTTTCTCCACCAGTGGAAAACTCATTCGACAAATCGAAAAAGACAGCCCGATGACTTTCCAAGATTGGACACTGACCAATCATGCCAATGTACCCGTTGCTTCTGGTGTATACCTCATTCATGTGGAAGTTCCTGGCATTGGGGAGCGTATTTTAAAAGCATTTATTGCGATGCGACAGGTCGATCTGCAAAACATGTAGGGAATCTTTGTCACCGACGAACGTTGACGAATTTTGTTAAATTGACTTTTGTAAGGACTAGGCTTTTTCGTAATTTTGAATCATTCTAAAAACACGTAACATCTAAAATTAAATACTATGTCATTCGAATTACCAACATTGGCTTATCCCTACGATGCACTGGAGCCACACGTGGATGCCCGAACAATGGAAATACACCATTCCAAGCACCACCAGGCTTATACCACCAACCTGAATGCCGCCATTCAGGGCACTGATTTGGAGGGAAAATCCATTGAGGAAATCCTTCGAAACTGTTCAGATAAGCCCGCTGTACGCAACAACGGCGGAGGATATTGGAACCACAACCTGTTTTGGGAGATAATGGGACCCAACGGTGGCGGCCACCCAAGCGGGGAATTGGGAAAAGCCATCGACGAAGCATTTGGATCCTTCGAAGCATTTAAGGACGAATTCAGTAAAGCGGGTATAACTCGTTTCGGTTCTGGATGGGCATGGTTGTGTGTTAGCGGAGGCAAACTTTGCGTTTGCTCAACCGCCAATCAAGATAATCCATTAATGGGAGAAGGGTGTCAAGGGACGCCCATTCTGGCGATGGATGTGTGGGAACATGCCTATTACTTGCACTATCAAAACCGCCGACCTGAATACATCCAGTCCTTCTTTAATGTCATCAATTGGGATGCCGTAGCAAAGCGCTATGCGGAGGCATTGAAAGGATAAAGAAAAAGCGATGAATGTTTATAAAACCGACTGCATAGTCGGTTTTTTTATGCTTCTGCATTTACCGCTTGCACGGAATGGATTTCAGGAGCTGCTTTTTTGACCGCATCCTCTAAACCTGCTTTTAGGGTCATCGTACTCATCGAACATTCACTGCAGGCGCCAAGTAATTTCACTTGAACAACGCCTTCATCGGTGATATCAACCAACTCCATGTCTCCCCCATCGGCATGCAAGAACGGTCGAAGTTGTTCCAATGCCAACTCCACTTTGCGGGTAATTTCGACTTTATCGGCGATCATGCTGGTTAATTAAGGTTGTTTCAATTCGTTAATCTTACTTGTAAATTTAACAACTAATTCCTCAAAGGCTTTCGCAATCGGTGTATTTTCTTGAAAAACGGCTGGTCTTCCCGCATCTCCTGCCTCGCAAACACTTTGAACCAGCGGAACATGTCCTAAAAAAGGCACATTCATGCCCTCAGCGAGGTTTTTAGCTCCATCCCGACCAAAAATGAAGTACTTATTTTCCGGTAATTCGGCTGGCGTAAACCAAGCCATGTTTTCAATGATACCGACCACTGGTACTTTCATTCCATCCATTTTGAACATATTGACACCACGTCGCGCGTCTGCCAGCGCCACTTCTTGGGGCGTTGAGACAATTACCACCCCATCAAGCGGAACGTTTTGCACCAACGATAAGTGAATGTCTCCAGTTCCGGGAGGAAGATCGATCAACAAATAATCCAATTCACCCCAATGGGCGTCTGTGAACAATTGGGTCATCGCTTTTGCCGCCATTGGTCCGCGCCAAACCACCGCATTGTCCTGATCCGTAAAGAAACCAATAGATAAGATTTTCACTCCTAGTGATTCAATAGGTTCGATTTTTTGTTCATCCATCACCGTTACCATTTGTGGGCGTTCTCCGACTAGGTCAAACATGGTAGGCATGGAGGGGCCGTAAATATCTGCATCTACAATTCCAACACGGAATCCGGCTTTGGTAAGACCTCCTGCCAAGTTTGCTGTAACTGTCGATTTACCAACCCCTCCTTTCCCCGAGGCAACAGCAATTATATGCTTAACTTCAGGAAGTATTTTTCGGTGTTTGGTTTTGGCTTCTGCCGGAATTCCCGTTACCTCGCAAATTACCTGAAGGTCGTCGCCAAAAACCCTTCTAATATTGAACTGTACGGCTTCTTGCATCCTTCGTCGTGCGTGCATGGCGGGATTTGAAACATGCACCTGCAGTTGGAGAATACCGGCATTGATTTCCTGAATGTTTACTAAGTTAAGGCTAACAATATCTTTTTTCAAGTCAGGCTCAATGATGTTTCCCAATACTTGCAATACATTCTCTCTGTTTAATTCCATGGATACAAAATTACAAAAGCTAAACAGATGAAAGGTTGCTTTGGTGCGCTGCCTCTATTATTTTAATGCTTTGAATGAACGAATGGATTTCGCAACTACCTCAGCATAATAACGCTGATTCCTCCGGTAACCCTGAGGCTTGGTTCGTAATTCATAGGTTACACCATCTAACACATATTCACCGCAAACATGAAAGGAAGTATGAGGTGTCCCAACCGTTTTGGGCGCATTTTTAGTTCCTTTTACCACCAGCGTTCGCTCATAAAAAATAAGGTTTTGTTCATCAATAAGAAAGCGAACGTTAAAATGCTTGTTCTTTTTAAGCTCTTCCTTTTTATTGGCAATGATGCCTTTGTAATCACCCCAATCCTCTATTTCTACGTAAAAGTTTGGCCCAGCCGTTATACGCCAGATGAAATCTCCTTCCTCGTGGAATACCTCCCGCTGTAAAGAGGCTCCAATGTCGGCCGTTTCATCTGGTACCATAAGCCTTGCCCGAATGTCATGACTCATTAGGTTCATCGGTTGGTATTCTGAATAATCATCATTCAAACGCAGGGTTTCTTCATCCGTTTTTTTTGAGGTACACGAACTAAAAAACACAAGTAAAAAAACAGGTAATAATTTCGCTGAATAACAGTTAATTAGGCTAGAAATGGACACCCTACTGTACGTTCTTTTTGCACAACCCATATTCCAAAGATAAACAAATCACGATTCCTTAAAACAAAAAAGGCAGAACGTTGTTAGTGAAATAATTAACCCAATCCTGACAATTAAAACAAATGGCTGAGTATAAGATCAAAGACTTAGAAACGCTTACCGGAATTAAGGCGCATACCATTCGTATTTGGGAGAAAAGGTATGGCCTTTTATCTCCAGACCGGACGGATACGCAAATCCGAACGTACAACGACGAAGAATTACAGGCGTTGTTGAATGTGGCTTTATTGAACAAACACGGTGTCAAAATTTCGCGTATTGCCGAAATGTCCCGTGAGGAAATCAAGCAAAAGGTTTGGGAGGTAAAGAATAAGTACATCACGGATAGTTCTACCGAGTTATTGATTCTCGCACTCATTGAAATGGATGAACTGTTGTTCAAATCTACTTTGGATCAACTTATTGACGAAATCGGATTGGAAAGTACCTTCACAGACAAACTGATACCTTTTCTAGACAGGATTGGAGTCATGTGGCTGGTAGGTTCAATCAGTACTGCACAAGAACATTTCATTTCAAACTTAATTCGTCAAAAGGTTATTTCCACGACCGATAAATTACCCATTCCAGAGTCCTTCGAAAATCCAATATTACTTTTCTTACCCGAGCACGAATGGCATGAAATCAGTTTGTTATTTTACCATTTCATTCTCCGAAACGAAGGAAAGGCAACGGTTTACCTTGGCCAAAGCTTACCTTACGATGCCTTGTTAGAAAGCATTGAAAAAATAAAACCACGTGTTTTGGTGACTTCTTGGTTAACAGCAGTGGACGAAAAGTTTATCACAAACTTCTTTAAAACACTTCAAAAAGACACTGGAGATTTACCTGTGTTAGCCGGCGGAATACAAATCAAGAATTACAGCAAAAGCCTTGGCGGTTTAATCCGTGAAATTCACGGCATTGATGTATTAAAAGACGGAACTAAAGCAGAATAATACCTTTCTGACCGAGAACCGGTATCGTTTTCATTTTTTCCGGCACAATGGTTTCAGGTAAAAATACGAAGCGCTTGTCATACATGACTTCATTTATCCAAAAACTCACCCAGTATTCATTGGCCAAACCAAACAATTCGTCCATGATGGGTTCTATTTTGGCCGCTTCGTTTGGCAGCAACACTTCCAACGAATGGCGCAACGTAGAGGTTTTCACACGTTCGCCAGTAGTTACGTTTTCTCCATACCCTGTACTTGTCACGATGATTCCCTCCATGATATCGTCGCGTAGGTTAATGAGGTATACATAATACATAATTCCGCCTTCTTCGGACTCCTCCTCCACGATAGCAACTCCCACTTTTTCAACCTTTGGCCCTAGCAGCTCCTCCCTCATTTATTGTGTTTTTAATGCCTTTCTCCCTAACTTCAAATAAAACAGTAAATCCGGCGAATGGCCAATTTTACAAATCTCGGTATTCCGGCTTTTTCTTTTTTCGATGTCCTCCAACGATACTTCAGGGGAACGCTTTTCACCCAAACGCACAATGACCAACTCATTATGTGGATCAATGATAATATACTGCCCTTTCAAGCCTTGAAAATAATAGATGGGGTGTTGATTTTCCAAATACGTCCAGATGTGAAGTCCATAACGTCGGTTGAGGAGCCCTTCCTTTGTTTTGAGCAGCGGATTTTTCACCATTTCCTTTACAAACCAAGTCGGAACAACCTCGTCCTTTGCCCATTTCCCATCCTGAAGAACCAATTTTCCCAATCGAGCAAAATCTCTTGCGGTGGCATAAAAACAACAGAATGCCTTGGCATCGCCATTTTCTTTCTCCAAACTCCATTCTGCGGCATGCTCAGTACCAATCCGTTTCCATATTTTCTCCTGCGCATATTCTGGCACCGATTTTCCTGTCGCTTTTTGCAAAACGAACGCAAGCAACTGTGTATTACCACTCAGGTATTTGAAGCTTTTGCCGGGTTGCTCAATAGGCAATTGCCGGGTAACCAATTTGTACAAATTGGTGCCATAATACGATTCTGCGTTTTCGGAAAAAGGATTTACACCGCTTTCTTCCCAGTCTAGCCCCGACGACATTTGTAACAAATGACCAATAGTGATGTGTTCCCTACCCTTTTGTTTGAATTCCGGAAGGTATGCTGCCACCGGCTCGTCGAGCGACTTTATCTTTCCATCCTCCACAGCTATACCCACCAAAAAGGCCACCAATGTTTTGGCCATGGAAAAAGAATTCGAAACGGTAGAGCGTTGATGTACGCCAAAATAATGTTCGGCTACCAAGGTATCGCGGTGAAAAACCAAAAATGCCGTTGATTTCATTCGTTGTAGGGATTCAAGGTCCGAATTGCTCAAGGATTGAAGCCGCTCTTTCCATCCCTCCGGTTGCTGACTTGCCTGCATTTTGGCTGTCGGAAATACATCCAAGTCATAAATACTTGGACCTGTTCGGCCTTGCAAGTAGGTATTGTAAATGCCGGTATAAATGTAATAGCGGCCCGAAAGGAGAATAATCGCGTTCAACAACAACACAACCGCCAACAGTAGATAAACCGGTATGCGTAAAAATGAAAAAATGCTTTTCTCCCGTTTCATATTATGCTACCCAATCAAATTGAAATACGTGTTGCAAGTTACTTAACAAGGTGTTTTTCACCTCATCCATATCGAGGGATTTCCCTAATTCTTGTTGCATGGAAGTTACGGATTTATCGGAAATACCGCACGGAACGATGTGTTGAAAATATGCCAATTCGGTATTGACATTGAATCCAATGCCGTGCATGGTCACCCATCTGGAACTTTTAACACCCATGGCGCATATCTTTCGTGGATTCATTCCGTTTTCATCGATCCATACACCTGTGAGGCCCTCTACCCTGCCTGCATCGATGCCAAAATCCGCTAGCGTCAGTATCACGGCTTCTTCCAGCAGACGCATGTATTTGTGAATGTCACGAAAAAACTGTTCCAAGTCTAAAATCGGATAGACCACCAACTGCCCTGGACCGTGATAGGTGATATCACCTCCGCGGTTGATGCGGTAAAACGACGCGTCCTCTTTCGAGAGGCCTTCCTTGTCGAGCAATAGATGGCTTTCGTCACCGCTTTTACCTAAGGTAAATACATGGGGATGTTCACACGTCAAGATGGTACCAGTGGGAAGGGTCTCCTCCGGATGTTCCTTTCGCAACAGTTTTTTCTGTACAATTTCCTGGAGAAGTTCCTCCTGAAGGTCCCACGCCTTTTTGTAATCAATCAGTCCGAGGTCGACGCATCGAACGCTTGGATTCATGAATGCTGAAAATTCGCCAATTCCCCTTTCAAGTAATCGATGATCTCGATGTCCATGGCATCCACCCCTTTCAAATCGGAAAGGTACCACGATGCCCAATCCACTAAATGAATGAGGTAAAGGGATTTCTCGATGCGTCCGTTTCCTTTGGCTACTGCTTCGAAACTTGCTCCAGCCTTTTTTTCGATCGTTTCTTTTGTGATTTCGTATCGACGTTGATTTCTTGGGTTCATGTCACCCGTTTGTAAAAACACCGGTGCAAAACGGGCATCGCCGCCACCCCATCCAACTAACTCGTTGTGGTTCATCTCCGGAATAACACTTGTCCATCCAATTAATTTTGAGTTTTCATTGAACTGCTGACGGGCGCGTATGGCCACGCCTTCGTAATACGGGTCTGAGAATACAATAACCACTTTTCCAAGAATGAACTGAGCCATTTCTTTGCCCTGCTCCTTGAGTGAAGCACTTTCTTGCACCAATAACGCTTGTGCCGAACGCACTTCGTTCAACATTCCATCACGCACTAATCCTAGTGTTGTCAATATTTGCACAAGCTGAATCAGGGAATACGCCAATGCTGCACGAGGTGGATTTCCACCTGGAACGGTGATGCAATCAAAACGATGTTCCGCACAAAACGCTTGCAATTGTCCACCCGAACAAATTCCGATGATGTGTGCTCCTCGTTCTTTCGCCTCTTCAATCGCTTCAAGCGTTTCCTCCGTATTTCCGGAATAGGAAGAACCGATGACTAAGGTATGTTTGTTTACAAAGGCAGGAAGGTCATAATCGTTAAGCAACAAAACCGGCACTTTCACATCGTCCACAATCCACTGGGAAACAAGTTTTCCGCCAATTCCTGATCCGCCCATGCCACAAATGACAATGTTGTGAACGGGATTTTCAATTGTGCGTGATAAGCTGACTTTGCTTGCGATTTCAAGCGATTCAAGAATGTGTGCCGGAAAGGCTTCGATTAATTGCTTCATACGATCTGGTTTTTCGAAAGCAAAGATAATGAATTCGAAACAATCGCAACCGGCTCCAAATGGCAATCAATGAAGCCTGCTTTTTAGGGTACGATTGCGTATTTTTGTACCATGAACGAAGAACGTCCGCTTACAGATTGGTTGCCCATCACCCGAAAGGAAGTTGAAAAACGCGGATGGGAAGACCTCGACGTGATTTTGATATCCGGAGATGCGTATGTGGACCATCCGTCATTCGGTACAGCGGTCATCGGTCGTATCATCGAAGACGAGGGATTTCGAGTTGGGGTTATACCACAACCCAACTGGAAAGACGACCTACGCGATTTCAAAAAACTCGGCAGGCCTCGCTACTTTTTCGGGGTGACGGCTGGCTGCATGGACAGTATGGTCAATCACTACACGGCAAATAAGCGACTTCGATCAACCGATGCGTATACCCCTGGAGGTGCAGCGGGTTTTCGTCCGGACTACGCCACAGTGGTATACACCAACATCCTGAAAAAACTTTGGCCCGATGTGCCGGTTTTGATAGGCGGCATTGAGGCTTCGTTGCGCCGTGTGAGCCACTACGACTATTGGCAGGACGAATTCAAACCGTCGATCCTTGTGGATTCCGGTGCGGATTTACTGGTATATGGCATGGGCGATCAACCCCTGCGTGAGGTTTTGCAACTCCTTCGCAAGGGTGTTCCATTCTCCAGTTTGAGAACGCTAAAACAAGTGGGCTTTTTACAAGACGCTGACATGCCACTTCCGAAGAACAAGCAATGGGAAACCATCGAATTGCATAGCCACGAGGATTGCTTGAGCGATAAAATGAAGTATGCGGCGAATTTCAAGCACGTAGAGGTGGAATCGAACAAATGGCAAGCCGACCGCATCACACAACGGGTGGGGGATCAGGTTTTAGTAATCAATCCGCCATACAAGACGATGTCGGAAAAAGAAATCGACCGCTCGTTTGATTTGCCCTATACGCGCTTACCGCATCCGAAATACAAAAAGCGTGGAACGATACCCGCTTATGAGATGATTCGTTTTTCAATCAACATGCACCGCGGGTGTTTTGGAGGCTGCAGCTTCTGTACCATCAGCGCACATCAAGGCAAGTTCATTGCCTCGCGCAGTGAAACATCCATCCTAAAAGAACTGGAAGAAGTCACCTCGCACCCTGAATTTCGGGGGTATATCTCCGATTTGGGAGGTCCGTCTGCCAACATGTACAAGATGAAAGGAAAAGACGAGGCCATTTGCGCGCGTTGCAGTTCACCAAGTTGCATCCATCCCGTCATTTGCAGCAACTTAGATACTTCGCACAAACCCATGACGGAATTATACCGTAAGGTGGACGCCCACCCAAAGGTGAAAAAAGCGTTCATTGGCTCAGGGATTCGCTACGACTTGCTCGTGGATGACTTCAACAAAAACAACGAGGATGGCAACCACGACGAGTACATCGAGCAGGTGGTGACGCGCCATATTAGCGGACGATTAAAGGTCGCGCCCGAACATACTGCCGACGACACGTTACGGGTCATGCGCAAACCATCGTTTCGTTATTTTCATAAGTTCAAGGAGAAGTTCGACCGCATCTCCGACAAGCATAACCTCAGCCAACAATTGATTCCGTATTTCATCTCATCGCATCCAGGCTGTGAGGAAGCCGACATGGCGCATTTAGCTGCGGAAACAAAAGACATGGGCTTTAAACTGGAGCAGGTGCAGGATTTCATGCCTACGCCTATGACGGTAGCGGAGGTCATCTACTACACGGGCGTTCATCCCTACACGCTCAAACCGGTAAAAACGGTGAAAACGCGGGAGGAGAAACAAGCTCAAAACCGGTATTTCTTTTGGTACAAACCCGAAAACAGGCAGTGGATTCAAAAACGCTTGCAGCAGATTGGTCAAAAAGAATTGACGGAAAAGCTGTTAGGCAACGCTGCGAAAGACAAGCAGAAGAAAGTACCGCGCTGGTTGGAAGAACGTCGGAAACGAGGGTAATCAGCGGATCGTTTCGCATGGAAAACTTTTTTACTGTATTGCGAATAAAATTTGTTTTTGAAGCAACTTTTACTTACTTTTAACGTTAGTAACGCGGCTCAACAGTAGTGATTAAAACTTTTGGAGATAAAGAATCTGAAAAAATATGGAAAGGAATCCGTTCAAAAAAATTACCTATTGATATACAGGATGTTGCCAGGAGAAAATTAAGAATGATCAACAATGCTCAAGATATAAACGACCTAAGAATTCCACCAGCAAACAGACTAGAAAAATTAAAAGGAGAACTTCGGGATTTTTACAGCATTCGCATAAATATTCAATGGAGGGTTATTTTTAAATGGATAAACAACGACGCATACGAAATTGAGGTTACTGATTACCACTAATTAATAAGAATATGAAAAGTCTGAAAAATATCCACCCCGGCGAAATCCTTTTGGAGGAGTTTTTAATTCCTATGGAAATTTCAGCCTATCGATTGGCAAAGGAAACCTTTCTGCCACAAACGAGGATATCAGAAATCATTAAAGGAAAGCGAAGAATAACCGCAGACACCGCCCTGCGTTTATCAAAGTATTTTGGCACAAGCCCATCGTTTTGGTTAGGCCTTCAGGACGATTACGACCTGGAGGAAGAACTAAACCACAAAAAGGCGGAACTCGAAAATATCAAACCCTTGAAGGACAACGCTGCGTAGTTGGTTGCGGGAAAGAAAACATGTACTGGGTGTTTCGTTTGGGGGATAAAAATCAGTGGCACTTAGATGCAGACGAAAACAATATAATCAGCGAATGGCTTTCTCAAGCATTTTTTTCATGTACTCCAACTCCTCTTTCAGCAGGTTAATCTGATCTTGGTACAATTTACGTTCCTGCGCCGCGAGTCCATTTTGGTGAATATGGCTGAACACATTTCCACCATGTTCATTGTGCATGACGTTAAAGACCATTGAATCGTTGAACGAAATCACCTCCTCGGGTTTCATGCCTAGTACCTCCGATATCTTTTCAAGCCTGCTGTAAGTAACTTCAGAATCCCCCAATTCAATTTTGCTGTAAGCACTTTGGGTCATTCCTAACTCTTGCGCAAGATGGGTCTGGGTGAGGTTTTTCAATTCCCTCAACTTTCTGATTTTCTGACCAATATGCATTTTTCGAAGATCCATTTACAATAGCTTTTTCCTAAGCAAAGGTAGAAAAAAATAGGGGGATTATACATATTCACTCTTGTAGCAAATAAAGCACTTCAAAAATGAGCGATTAATCTATTCTTTTAGGGAATATATTAGTTTATGGACGGATCATTTTAACTGTTTTTTGACCCGAACTTCGTATTAAATCCTAATTCTCATTTTATGCTAAATCAAAAATCCTTTTTTCGAGTATTAAACTTTGTCGTTTTTTCATATTTAACGCTTTGCCTTTTTCAAGGTTGTAAAGAACCAGAACCTAACCAAATTAAATATGAAATCACTGTAAGTAAACCCATCAATTTGAATCTGAGTTATGAGAATCAATTCGGAAATGTGAATACGGAAGTTGTTAATGCGGACAACTGGTCCAAAGTTATTGAAGTAGTGGATACAAAATATTTTCAAGTTATCGCAGATCCAGGATTCGATCAAGCACCTTTCACAATAACGGGAAGAATATATTACAAAGGAAAAGTAGTTGAAGAGGTTTCAGAACAGGCAGATGTTAACGGAAGCTCAGGGTATTTGAATCTACAATATTACTTGCCTTAGCCGAATTAATAATTTTAAAACCAATTTATTATTTCATATTCTGTAGGGATGAAAATGTAACTCTTTATAGTGCTCTAAAACAAAGAAAAAACACTAATTCCAGTTTTATTTATTCATCACCAAATCAGCCAAAAACCGAGCAAACGATTCGATGTTTTGCTCCACACTGGCATGTTCGAGCGCTTCCATGTAGGCATCGCGTTGTTCGACGGGGACGATGGTCCAAGGATACCCTCCAGAGGCAAGCATGGCGTTCATTAAAAAGCGCGCAATGCGCCCATTGCCATCCATGTAGGGGTGAATGTACACGAAAAAAAAGTGTCCAAGCACCGCGCGCACTGCAGACTCCGGTTCAGCGGCTAGAAGTTCAAACAAGACCGGCATGGCGTTCCGCATTTCTTCAGGTTGAACAGGCACGTGCCTCGAATTGCCTATGAATACCCGGTGATTTCGGTACCCCGCGAGGTCAGCCGGTCGAAGCAAACCTGCCGCAACACTTGGGTCAAACAATTCCCGGTACCATTCCCCGTGGTCTTTGGCTACTTGACTGCCAGCATTGGTGCCTTCCAGTATGTGTCGAATGCTTTTTTTAACCCGCTTATAAGCCTGAAAATAACCCCTTGCGGCCATCGCATCCCGTTCGCGCTGGTCGTAATCATTCTTATCCGTGTCCCACGTTCCGGAACTTACCCTTTTGATTAGTTCGGGACTAACCAAATAGCGCTCAATGGAGAGGGAATGGTAAGCATCCAACACAAACACCTCATCGATGTGTTCGAGGTAGGTATCGATGTCCGTAACTTTACCCGACGGTACAGGGAAATACTTGAGCACCGTTTCACGCATTTCCTGCCACATAAGTTGAAGGCGTACACCAAGCGGAGATAACGAAGGGATTGCCAACTTCACCTCAGCATCGGATGCAAACGGATCAGCTTCCCTAATATCAAAATCCTCGTGTTTAAACGCGGCAATTATATCGTCTGCAATTAGGTGTTTCCCCACCTTTCGAAATGCCCCCGCCAACCTACCCGCAATAGTCGAATGCCCTTTTTCCAATAGGGTATGCAGCAATTCGGAAGCGTCTGGAACCATGGAGAGAATGGTGCGCACTTCCAGCGCGTGCGTGGCGAAAATACCCGGACTGGCATATATCAACGCAGCAGAAAGACTGTACATTCGAATGCCATTGATCTGCACCGTCAATGCTTTCGGGGGAATTTCCATTTTTAAATTGAAAACCGATGTTCCATGAAGCATGGGAGTTGGCTTATTGTTTGCCTGTGGGGATCTTACTAGTAATTGCGGTGGAATTCCGAAGTTTTGGGCGTGCAAAAACAGGGATTGATCGGCAGACAAACACCAATTTTCGCCGTACTTACGGTCTAAATATACCGGGATAAAATCCCAAAATGCACTGAACCAAGAGGTCGTTTCACCCACCTTTTCGTTGGGATTACTTGCAATATACCAGCCCCTCGAAGCTTCACGAATGAAACCATACTTCAGCAATAACTGCCTGTGCTTGACAGATTTAATCTGATCGGTATGAATGGCAACAACGCGGTCATCTTGAAGTTGCTTCAAGGTTTCAAGAGCAGCAGCAAGCCTTTTGTTCAATTGCACTTTGTAGGAATCTTAGTTTTTAACTCAGTACTATTACTAGCAAATATACAAGTTGCTTCATTAGTTTTTACAATTGTGCATAAATTAGTTTTAATTGTTCCAAATGGGTTGGATTCGCAACATTTAGGTCAAATCGGCCATCACGCGGTCGATGTAATTCAACACATGTTCTCTACCGGTGGCGGAAGTACTGGAAGTGGTAAAAACGGGCGGCAAGGCTTCCCAGTACTTAAGCATTTCCTTTTTGTACTTAGCGAGGTTGCGTTGCAGCTCGGAAGAGGAAAGCTTATCGATTTTCGTGAATACCATGGAAAACGGCAACTGTTTTTCGCCGCACCAGTTCATGAATTCCAAGTCGATTTTTTGAGGCTCCAATCGGCTATCTAACAAGACAAACAGGTTGGTGAGTTGTTTTCGATTGACTAAATAGTCTACAATAAAACGCTGCCATTTATCGCGTTGTACTTTGGAGGCTTTGGCGTACCCATAGCCTGGTAAATCAACAAGGTACCACGCTTTATTGATGATGAAATGGTTGATCAATTGCGTTTTCCCAGGCTTACCCGAAATTTTTGCTAGGCTTTTATGGTTGGTGAGCATGTTGATCAGTGACGACTTCCCCACATTGGACCGTCCAATAAACGCAAACTCGGGCAACTCGTCTACCGGACATTTTTTATAATCTGTGTTGGAGATGACGAACTCCGCGGTTTGAATTTTCATAACGTTATTCGCTCGGGATTATTCGGACGCTTGCTTGTCGTACTTATTTTTATATTTCCGGTACAATTCCATTTGAAAATTATCCGTTTCCATGAGTTCGCCGTTGACCATGATAAGGGTGACTTGGTTCGTACGCATGTCCAGCGCATTCCCCTTTGAAACGAACAAAGTAGCCGATTTTCCTTCTTCGATGGTGCCGTATTCCTGGTCGATTCCCATGATCTTTGCCGGAGTTTGAGTGATGCACCGAACAGCCTCCTCTTCACTCAATCCATACGCCATGGCTGTCCCCGCTTGAAAGGGCAGGTTTCGTGTATTCATCGCCTCCATATCGCCAGCATTTTGCAAACAAAACTCCACTCCACCGGCTTTTAAGAGCGACGGCAATCGATAAGGCAAGTCAATGGGGTCCTCATCGTTCAAAGGTAGGCTATGCAAGCGGCCAAGCATCACCGGAATTTCAGCGTCTTTGAGTTTATACGCAATTTTATAACTGTCGTAGCCTCCAACAATCACGGGGAATTTCAACTTAAATTGAGCAGAAAATTCAATGATGTCGTTCAATTGACGCAGTTCGTCCGCGTGAAAGTACACGCGTTTTTTTCCCTTGAAACAATCAATCATTGCCTCCAAGCGAACGTCGGGAATAGGATGGTCGTTCGACTCTGCATACGCCAATGCCATTTGAAAAAAGGAAACCAACTCCTCTTTTTCCAGCTCGTATTTGCCATCGGCTTTCTTCTTATTCACACCGTTTTCCCATTCGCTGTTATCGATGCTGGAAGGCCAGTTGACATGAATACCGTCGTTGTTTCGAATGGTTGCGTCTTCCCAATTCCAACCATCAAGCAGCATGACAGAAGAGGTTCCCGAAATATCGCCCCCTCGCGGCGTGGCCTGCGTAATCAACACTCCGTTTGTGCGCACGGTACTGACCACATTTGACTCGACGTTGTAGGCTATTTGCGCGCGGATGTGCGGATTGTATTTCCCCACCTCATCGTAATCGCGTGTGGCACGAACTGCATCGATTTCGGTCAATCCAAGGGTAGAATTAGGAGCCACAAATGCCGGGTACACATGTTGCCCATTCAGGTCGATGATGGTGTCCCAATCTTCAGGGTAATACGATTGCACGAGTGAATTGCGTATAACAGAAATCTTACCTCCTTTCGTTCCAATGAATGCCGCTTCAAGTACATTTCCATTTCCTATATGCAAATGCCCGTTCAACAATAAGATTTTCCGTTCCTCCTGTGCATTTGCCCCGAAGGTAAAACACAGCAACAAGGTCAATAGTCCAATTCTGATCATATCAATGTGTATTTTCTCCGCTTGTTCCTTCTTCCCCTAAGGTATCGCAATGGTACCTCTTGCTTTTTTTCTTTACGAACGGCTGTACTTTCTCCCCGCTGTCCTTTACCTCCAACATGGCAGAAACCAGTCTGGCGCGCTCCTCTTCCATGCGCACTTGCATTTGTTTATCGCGTTCTGCATCAAACAAGATTTCACCGTCCACCGATGTAATCTCCACTTTCGCCTGAATGCTAAGCGGGTTATCCGACCACAATACGAGGTCGCCGTCTTTTCCAGGTGTCACACTTCCCATGCGGTCATCGAGGTGAAGCAATTTGGCAGGGTAAAGCGTCACCATTTTCCAAGCATCTGTCTCCGACATTCCGCCGTATTTTACCGCCTTTGCAGCTTCCTGATTGAGGCGACGCCCCATTTCTGCATCGTCGGAATTGATCGCAACGATTAATCCTTGATCGTGCATGAGTTTGGCATTATACGGAATGGCATCGTTCACCTCGAATTTGTAGGCCCACCAGTCTGAAAAGGTCGATGCCCCTGCACCGTGCTTTTTCATTTTATCCGCCAGTTTGTATCCCTCTAGAATGTGCGTGAACGTATTAATTCGAAAGCCCAATGAGTCTGCGACGTGCATCAACATATTGATTTCCGATTGCACATAGGAATGGCAGGTAATGAACCGTTCGGATTTCAGTATTTCCAACAATACTTCGAGCTCAAGGTCACGACGCGGTCTTTTGGAACTATCTAGTGGTTGCGAACGAAGGTAATTTCGCCATACTTGTTCGTAAGCGCGCGCGCGATTAAAACCGTCGTAAAAAACCTGCTCAACGCCCATGCGCGTTTGGGGAAAACGAACGGTATTGTAATCTCCCCAGTTCGCTTGTTTGACGTTTTCACCTAGGGCGCATTTGATGAATTTTGGTGCGTTTGGAATCAACATTTCTTCCGGGCTTTTACCCCACTTTAATTTGATCAATGCCGATTGACCACCAATTGGGTTCGCGGAACCGTGCAGCAATTGAGCGGCTGTTACACCACCCGACAACTGACGGTAGATGTTGATGTCGTCGGGACTAACCACATCGGCTATGCTTACTTCAGCTGAAACGGACTGCCCGCCTTCGTTGACACCTTTTGAAATGGCAATGTGGGAATGCTCGTCAATGATTCCCGAGGTAAGGTGTTTTCCTTCTGCATTGATAACCCGTGCATTTGCAGGTGCAGGATAATAGCCTGTTCCAACGTAAACGATTTTCCCGTCAGAAACAGCCACCGTGGCATTCTTCAAAACGCCGTTATCATCGTTCGTCCAGACAGTTGCATTTTGAAAGACGATGGTTTGGCGCTCCGGTCTTTCATTCAATTTGAACCCGTAAGCCATGTTGGGATACCAAATGTTATCTTTCACATCGGCAACTTGCACCGCTTTCTTTTTTGTTTCCTGCTCGTCTGCCTTTTCCTTACGCATCCCGGTCCATTGAACCCAGCGTCCGTCGGGTAATTGGCCTTCGCCTTCCAAAACACCAAAAAGCCCAATTACTTTACCATGAAGGTTAACGCTTCCTTTCCAAACTCCGTCGTCGCAATTGAATTGTATGGTAAGGTCGTTACCAACCAATTTTACCGTTGCCTTTGTTGTAAAAGTGTCGCTTAAAAGGGCATTTGTTTTTGGATCCCGCAATTCGCTTGGACCTTGAATTTTTCCGTCCAATGCGCCACCCGAACCCGTTATTTCTAAATGCATCAGACGTTTGTCGATGTTAATCTTGTAACGTCCAGCTATCTTGTTTTTTTCGGGCAACTCATGAATGACGCGCTCTCCCGAGCTCCATGATTCCAACACTTTTACTTCGCCTTCAAACGGATCTCCCGAATAGATGGTGAAATGCGCTTTTTTTCCTTTTTCAATCGTCCCCAATTCAGCGCCCATACCGAGCATATTAGCAGGAGTAACCGTTAAGGCTTTCAATGCCTCCTCCGCCGGCAGGCCGCATGAGATCGCCTTTCTGAGGTTTTTCCAAAACGAAGCAGCGTCTTTTTGATGCATGGCACTTAAGCAGATGGAAATACCTTCCTCGTTTAGTAATTTGGCATTGTAGGGTGCCAATTCCCAGTGCTTCAAGTCAGCCAGTGGAATTTGACGAGACACATAAGGATCAACCACATCAAACGCTTCTGGGAATGCAAGGGGAAGGATGACTGTTCCTTTGATTTGTTTGAGTTCTTGAATGGCCGCATACTCATTTCCCGAACCGAGGAAATGCATATTCAGGCCAAATTCCTTAGCGATTTTGGCAGCACGAAGCAATTCCCACTTATCTCTTGTTTCAAATATAAATGGCAAGTCGCGCTGCTCCCTCAAGGCATCTAGGGATAAATTCACGCGGTCTTTTGGCACCCGCGTGTACCAGTCCAAATCATAAAACACTTGACGAATAAGTGCGATTGAACCCATCTGGGAAGACGGATAGGTTTGACGCGAAACGCCTTTATCAAACGACAATATGCTTGCGGAGGAAGGATTCAACACGTATTTACCAGGTTCGTTGTACCCCAAACTAACCAAGGCCGCCGAACCTCGAAATATACCGTCCATCACATGTGTCAGTGCGGTTCCAAAGCCCATTTTTTGCAGTTCAACATGCGACTTCACATCGGGATGGTACACCGACGCTGCCTCCACTTCAGGATGTACGGCATCGTTCCAGTAATAGGGCCCTGACTTTGCCGATTCCAACTGCGGATAGGGTCCGAGGTCCTTCGCCACAGGAGAAGGCACATTGACATTTGACCATGTTTCGATGAACGATGGAACAATGGTGAGTCCTTCGCAATCTATAACTACTGCGTCCTCTGGAATGAACTCGATCATGCCAACATCCACGATACGATCTCCTTCCACCAACAAGGTACCGAAAGGCAATGTCTTTTCAGGACTGACCACAATCCGAGCATTTTTCAATGCGTATCTCTTTGGCTTTGATCGCTCTACGCCGTTAAGTGGTTGCCATTGTCCCCAGGAGGTATAGGCAAATAAAAAAAGTACAATTAAACTGTTTTTCATGATCCAAAAAAGCTGGAAAGTGAAATTAATCAAATTGGAAGCGACAACTCCTGCCCGTGGCGAATCTTTTTCATGTATTTTTGTGCAAAACCGATGGATATGGAAAATATATTAGTGAGAAGCCACTCTGGATTGCGCTGGATTGTGCTTGTTTTATTGATTGGCGCCATTGTCAATGCATTTAACATGTCAGGCAAAAACCAATTTGAGAAAAAAGACCGCCTGTTATACATGTTTGCGATGATTAGCATGCACATTCAATTGGTTATTGGGTTGGTCCTTTATTTTATTTCCAAAAGGGTCCAATTTTCAGATGGATGGATGGGCGATACCAAACTTCGATTTTTCAATATGGAGCACCTTATGATGATGGTTTTGGCTATTGCAATTGTAACGATTGGACACATCCGAGCGAAAAAAGCTGCCGACAACAACGCCAAGCATGCCACCATACGTTTATGGTATATCATCGGATTTATCGTTTTACTAGCAGGCATTCCCTGGCCATTTAGAAACCTTGGTATCACAGGATGGTTCTAAAAACCCTGTTAACGGTACTTTCATTGTTGTTGTTTTCCTGTGGAAATCCTGCAGTAAAAGAGGTAGAAAACACACCTGAAAAACCATCCCATCCCGGTCAGGACCTATACACCGAGCATTGTGCGCAATGCCATGGGGAGAATGGGAAATTGGGGGCTTCCGGTGCAAAGGACCTGTCCCTTTCCAACCTAAATGAAGCACAGACCAGAAAAATAATCCTCAAAGGGAAAAACGGCATGCCGCCGATGGAATACTTCCTAGACACGGATGAAAAAGTACAGAAGGTCATCGACTTTATTTCTACTTTTCGAAAACGATGAGTCAAGGTCATGTAACAGTTGATGCCGTGGAAGAACGGTGTGTGCTTGTGGGGGTAATCAGTTCAGGCGTCACTGAAACCATGGCACAAGAGTACATGGATGAACTGGAATTCTTAGCCGAAACTGCCGGAGCCATAACCGTTAAAACGTTCACGCAAAAACTTGCCATTCCCAATCCCAGAACCTTTGTCGGAACGGGTAAACTGGACGAAATCAAAGCCTTCATACAAGAAGAACAGGTTGAATTAGTTATTTTCGATGACGAACTATCCCCGTCCCAACTGCGCAACATTGAACGGGAGCTTCAATGTAAAGTGCTCGATCGAACGATTTTAATCCTTGATATTTTTGCTAGCCGCGCACGTACTTCCCACGCAAAGACACAGGTAGAACTGGCACAATTGCAATACATGTTGCCGCGACTTACGCGCATGTGGACGCACCTCGAGCGACAAAAAGGAGGTATCGGACTGCGAGGACCGGGAGAATCACAAATTGAAACCGACAGACGAATTATCCAAACCCGCATTGCCCTGATGAAGGAAAAGTTGAGGGAAATAGACAAACAAATGGCGGTTCAGCGCAGCAACCGAGGTCAATTGGTACGCGTAGCCCTTGTTGGCTATACCAATGTCGGGAAAAGCACCTTAATGAACCTATTGAGTAAATCGGAAGTATTTGCTGAAAACAAGTTATTTGCTACACTTGACACGACGGTTCGCAAGGTTGTTATTGAAAACCTGCCCTTTCTTCTCACCGATACCGTTGGATTCATTCGAAAGTTACCTCATCAGCTCGTAGAATCGTTTAAGTCCACCCTAGATGAAGTTCGGGAAGCGGATTTGCTCGTGCATGTCCTTGATATTTCGCATCCCAATTTTGAAGAACACTACGACGTAGTGAACACCACTTTACAAGAAATTGACAAGACCGAAAAGCCCGTCATCATGGTGTTCAATAAAATGGATGCCTACACCTTGACCGAAGAAGATGCCTCGAATCAAGAAGTTGAAAAACCATCGTTAGAAGAGCTTAAACGGACATGGATGTCCAAACTGAACAATAAAAACGTGGTGTTTATATCGGCCATGAACCGAGAAAACATCGATGAACTCAAACAACTGGTTTACGCAGAAGTCAAGCGTATTTTTCAGGTGCGGTACCCTTACAATAATTTTCTTTACTGAAAATTAAACGAATCCAATGGGGTAACTACAAAAGGTTTCCTACGGATTACGAACCAGCTGCAAGAACCCGTGTCCTTCCAAGGTGTCGCCTTGAACCCCTGATACAATGTAACTGTAAAAATAAGTCCCATCCTGTGCGTCGCTGTCATTGAATTTCCCGTTCCACTCAGGATTCAAACCAGATTCCTTAAACATCACCAAGCCCCACCGATTCAATATCGTAAGCTCTACATTGGTTGCGTTTTGGGTGGTCAAAAAGAATACGTCGTTGGAACCATCACCGTTAGGAGAGAATACGTTTGGCACATAAACCGATGGATTCGGATACAAACAACTTCCATCGTCAAAGGTAGCCTGAGGGTTAAAGTTTGTCGCCGTTGGATCGGTACACCCACAAATACTCACCGTTATCGGAATGGACATTTGGTCAAAACAATCGGGGCTCTGGAACGCCGTGAGGGTTACTAATGCACTTTCAGTAAACACATGCGTTTGACCCAATTGATCCGCCGTATTAATTACATTTCCATCGCCAAAATCCCACTCGTACGTAGTTGCATTCTGACTGTTATTAATGAAGTTCACCGATAGCGGAGCACACCCATTCGAAATAAAAGAATTGATGGTTGCAACGGGTGCGTTTTCAATATCTACAAATGCACTGTCGTTCGCTTCGCATACCGCGTCTTGTACATTGATATAATACCAGCCAGAAGACAGGTCGGTCCATACTGAAGCATTGATAAAGTTCGGGCTGTTTGGCCCCGGACCGGTCCATGTATATTGCACATTTTGTTGAGGAGTAACCGTTTGACCACTGATGAAGGCCGAGACATAACCGACAGGTTGGCAAGTGGCTGGACCCACCCAGATGGTGTCAATTGCCAGCGTTTGATCCATGATAACTGTTACGGTATCCACGAAGTCACCCAAACATTCGTCTGTGACCGTCACAATGTAATCATAACTTCCGTTTTGCATAATGGAGACGACATCGGTCGTCGAATCCGAAGCGCTGGACTCCCAATCGTAGGTGAACGACTCGGAACCACCGCTGGCATCTACACCTATGACTATTGAATCGTTAAAACATTTCAGGGTGAGATCCGTTTCATCCAGCACAACCGGCTGAATGTCACTTAAATAAAGTACTCCAGAGATTACTTGAGGGTTTCCTTGCCCATCCAGGTAACTTACTTGTACAATGATGGTTTCTGTTCCTTCAGGAATCACGTCTACAATCGGAACGATATTAATCGCTGCAGTATCTTGTCCAGGAAGCATCGTGATTGGACTTGCTGCGATATTGAAGTCAACACCGTTTTGCGCTGTACCCGAAACCGTATAATCAACGATTAGCGTGTCCAACGATTCACATGCACTGCGGATGAACAGCACGTTCGCATCCACACATGCCTCTGGAATGGTATCGGAACCTGAAGCGGTTTCAAGTGTCAAATCAACTGGTGGAGAGGTGAATGAATCGTTTTCAAGGAAAACCGCTGTGCTAAGAAAGTTGTCTGCTATATCCGCTACTGAAAATTTAAAATGGTATGTTTCTCCACATATTACATCAAACGTTATAGGAATTGGAATGGTAAATCCGTTCATGGCATGGGTCTGACCACTGGCATTATCAAGGTAATATTGAGAATTTAAACCGGGATGAATAGTACTTATGGTAATAGGTGTATTGGTTCCTGGAATCAGTGCAAGGTTTACAGACCCATTTGGAAAACCTGCCGGCGCGGAATAAGGACCCGAAATACCAGGGCCAGCCACAAAAAAACCAAAAATATCGTTGTACTGAGTGTTGACATACGTTAGGTATTCATCAGAAGAAAAAACGAAATTAAAACTTACCAAATTGGAAATGGGAACGAAATCAAACTCAATTATTGCACCGTCAGTTGCTAAATTCGAGGTAGGGAGTCCTAAAGAACTAAGATTTGCATTTGCTATGGTAAGTAGGTTTCCGATTGTTGGATTCATGGTGTTGGTGATTCCACTCACATTAACAGTTCCCGCAGTCGTAGCGCTTCCTGGTCCAACCAACTCTGTTGATGCACCTGATGAAAGCACCACTCCACCCGTAAAACCAATGTTACTCGTTCCACCAAAGGAGCCAATTTGGGCCGGAGTTCCGGTGTACGTCACATTAGATACGGTAATACCGGGACCAACCAAGTTGTTTACGTATTGCTGAGGAGTCAGAACTCCAGTGGAAATGGTCATTTGAGCAAGTGCTGAAAAGGCAACAAAAAAGAGTGTAACTGATAAACCAAATCGTTTCATGATGGAATTGTTTGTTAAATTTTGGTTAACTCCAAGACTCAGAATGCATCTTGTCGGTTGCACGAATTTCGAAAAAATTATCCGGAAATCCATTTTTTTCCGAATTATTGCGATTTTTGGGATTCACACTTAAAGTCAATTTCGCATGTCAGAAATCACCCAATACCTTGATGCAAACCGAGAGCGTTTTCTGGACGAACTCCTTGAACTCCTACGAATTCCTTCCATCTCTGCCGATCCCGCTTACAGCGAACACGTGCACAAAACGGCTGAAGTTGTGGCAGCGCACTTAACGAAATTAGGCATTGACCATGTGGAAATCTGTCAAACGGCTGGATATCCCATCGTTTACGGCGAAAAAATTACCGATCCCTCCCTGCCAACAGTTCTCGTTTACGGACATTACGACGTTCAACCGGCCGATCCACTTGATCTGTGGACAAGTCCACCGTTCGAGCCAGTGATTAAAGCGACCGACATTCATCCGGAAGGAGCCATTTTTGCGCGAGGTGCATGCGACGACAAGGGGCAGTTTTTCATGCATGTGAAAGCAGTGGAAGCGATGATTCAAACCAATTCATTGCCATGCAACGTGAAATTCATGATTGAAGGCGAAGAAGAAGTGGGCAGCGAAAATCTTGGAATCTTTGTACAAGAAAACGTGGAGAAACTCAAGGCAGATATCATCCTTGTTTCCGACACAGGCATGCTGGCCAATGATGTTCCCTCCATTACCACCGGACTGCGCGGATTGAGCTACGTCGAAGTAGAGGTAACGGGACCCAACCGCGACCTTCACTCCGGACTTTACGGTGGATGTGTAGCGAACCCGATAAACGCTCTCTGTGACATGGTTGCTTCACTCCACGACGAACATCGGCACATCACGATTCCAGGCTTTTACGATAAAGTAGTTGAATTGACCACTGAGGAACGTCAAAAGATGGCCCAGGCACCTTTCTCCCATGAAGCATACTGCAAAGCATTAGACATTGACAATGTACATGGCGAAGATGGCTATACCACCATGGAGCGAGGTTCAGTGCGCCCCACACTAGATGTAAATGGTATTTGGGGAGGATATACCGGTGAAGGCGCCAAAACAGTGATTGCATCCAAGGCGTACGCTAAAATTTCCATGCGTTTGGTACCTGATCAAACACCTGAAGAAATCACTGAATTATTCACTAAACACTTCGAGTCCATTGCTCCGGAGGGAATCCGAGTGAAGGTTACACCTCATCATGGAGGAGAGGCAGCTGTAACGCCGATTGATTCATTGGGTTATAAGGCAGCTGAACGAGCTTACGCAGCAACATTCGGAAAGGAACCCATACCCGTTCGAAGCGGTGGCAGCATTCCAATTGTAGCCATGTTTGAAAAGGTACTCGGGTTAAAAACCATCCTAATGGGCTTCGGTTTGGACAGCGATGCAATTCATTCACCAAACGAACATTATGGTCTTTTCAATTATTACAAGGGCATCGAAACGATTCCTCACTTTTACATGCATTTCACGGCACTTACCAAGGAGAAATAGCCTTTACATTACAGCAATCGCTCTTCTTTTATTGACAGGGTCGTGTGCCGTTTTTGAGGAACCCGATTTCGAATTTTCAGGCGTTGACCTAGGAGAAGTAGGTTCAGATGAAATAGCATTTACCATAAAGACTCAGGTAGAAAATCCGAATTGGTACGCGCTGAAAGTGAAAAAATCGAATGTGGAAGTCCTCATTGAAAACAAGAAAATGGGTACTGTTTTCTTGGATACTAAAGTCAAATTCAAGCGAAAATCAGACAGTGAACACAGCATTCCATTGCGCGCATCACTGGAAAAAGGAGCACTTTTGCAACTGATGCAGTATTCGATGGAGGACAAACTTCAACTAAACATTAAAGGAAAAGTAAAAGCCGGCGTTTTTTTCTTTTCGAAAACCTTTCCAGTCGATTACAAGCGATCTATCAGCGGCACAGACTTGCAAGAGTCAACCGATGGAAGCTCACAAATGGGGCAATAAATTCCCTTTCAGTGTTTTAAGGTCCATTCCACCACTTTGCCGCCACAGGGTTTTTCCTGATTTAAACAACATGAACGTGGGAACACCACGGATTTTAAACTGATCTGCAACAGCCGGATTTTTATCCACATCGATCTTTAAAACGCGCACTTTATCGCCCATTTCTTCTTTAAGTGCATCCAATACCGGGTGCATTACCTTACATGGACCGCACCAAACCGCGTAAAAATCCACAAGTGTAGGAACGTCGGACTTTATAATTTCATTGAATTTTGCCATCTTTTTCTTGCAAAAGTAATGCAGTACCCAAAAAAAGAAGGTAATCTAAGTTGCATTTTTGGTTAATCCGTACCAATGAATCCCGTTTCAATTGCTCGCTTAATTGACCTATATTTGTGCTATGATCATGGTTCGCAGGTCGCTCTTGTTTCTTCTGAAATTATTTTTCTTGTGGGTATTATTTTTTGATGCGCAACGCTTGATTTTTTCACTGCACAATTGGGGAAAACTCAGCGAAAGCAGCATTTCCGAGTGGCTCATGGTTTTCTTCCATTCCTTCCGATTGGATTTAGCGACTGCAGCATTTCTCATTCCTCTTCCGTTTTTGTTTTTTATCGCCTGGCTACTCAGCGGGAAAGAATGGTTGAAAAAAACATTGGTAGGGTTTCTTTTTTTGGAAGTACTGATCTGTGCTGCGATTCATGCAGGCGAGGTAAATGCGTATACCGAATGGAACCACAAATTGACAACGCGGGTTTTCATGCATTTACTCAATCCCGATGAAGTGTTCCGAACAGCGGATGGGAGCATGACGGGTTGGTTTATTTTCTATTTCCTTTTGGAAATTGGGATGGGATTTATCTTGATACGCTGGTTGATGCTCCCAAAAGAAAATTGGGTGATTCAAAACAAATGGTTTATTCAGTGGCCGTCAGGGATTTTTATGGGCGCCATAACCAGTGCTGGATGCTTACTTTTAGGAAGAGGCGGCACTCAACCTATCCCAATCAACATCGACTCTGCGTATTTCTCCAAAAACTATGTGGTCAATGACGTTTCGGTAAACTCGGTGTACTTCTTCATGAAGAGTTTTCTGCTATTCAACCGAAGTCAGGCCGGCGCCATGTTTCCGGAAGTTGAGGAAAAGCAAGCAAAAACGGAGGTTCAGAAATTGTTTAACTATCCTGAACAACACAACAATTACTTGTTTCAATCCAATCGGCCAAATATTGTTGTCCTTGTGCTGGAAAGCTGGACAGCCAATGGCATCGGAAGCATCACTGGTGTCAAAAGCGCGACACCATATTTTGACAAACTCACGAAAGAAGGCGTGCTTTTCACCCGTTTTTATGCCACTGGCGGAACCTCAGAGATTGGTAATTCATCGCTTTTTAGCGGGTATCCAGCCCTACCGGAGATATCCGTTTCCATGCAACCCGACAAACACCGCAAATTGCCCTCATTGAATCAAGACTTGAAAAAGTGGGGTTACACTTCCCATTACTTATTTAGCGGTGATTTGAAGTACGGGAATATTGGTGGGTATTTCATGGACCATGGCTTCGATGAAGTCAAGGATGAAAACGACTTTCCGAAGGGCCTTCAACGAGGAAAATTGAACTACTACGACCAAGATCTTTACCGGTTTTTGATGCAAAAAATCGACAAAACAACACCCCCTTTTATGCACTGCGCCTTTACGGGCAGCACTCATTCTCCTTATGATTTTCCCGACAAGGGTATTCCCAATTGGAACGGGACAGAACAGCAATTCATGCGGTCTATGCTCTACGCAGACAAGTGCCTACATCGTTTTTTGCAAGCCTGTAAAAAGAAAAAATGGTACAAAAATACGGTGTTTGTGCTCGTAGCAGACCACGGTCACGCCTCCTCCACCCTTCAAAACCCGAACTTAGGCGGGTATTTTCATATACCATTATTAATTTTTGGTGAACCTCTAAAGAAGGAATGGCGAGGAAAAAAAATCGACAAGGTCGGTTCTCAAGCGGATTTAGCCAGGACACTCTTGTACCAACTCAAAGGCGATTACCGGAAATACCATTGGTCGAAGGATTTATTGAATCCCGAAGCACCTGGATTTGCCTTGCACACCATTAATAGGGGTTACGGATGGATCACGGACAAGGGGAATTTCAGTTACAACATGGACATGAAACAATACCTAGATAAAACCTATTCATCCAACATGCTTTCACAAGTAAAAAAAACATGTCATTCCCTGATGTCCTTGATATATAATGAGTACAAAGAGCTTTAACATATTGGGAATCAAATGGGAAAACCCGATGGTAAAGGTGCTATTTGCTGCCTTGCTAGTCAGGTTAATAGCTGTTATCTTTTCAGCAGGATACGGCATGCACGACGACCATTTCCTGATTATTGAAGCCTCTGCTTCTTGGGCTGATGGTTATGACTACAACTATTGGTTACCATGGACAGAAGGAAACCGTGGAAAACCTGAGGGACATAGTTTTACCTACGTTGGACTTAATTTTTTGTACTTCTATGGAATGAAAGGCTTGGGCATTTCAAATCCAAAGGTACTCATGTTATTCAACCGTCTCATTCATGCGTTGGCATCGTTGCTGGTAGTTTGGTATGGCATGAAGATTACCGAAAAAATGAGCAACCGACAGCAAGCCATTACAGTTGGTTGGATCCTTGGCATGCTATGGATTCTGGTATTTGTTTCGGTCAGAAACCTCGTGGAGGTCGCCGCTTTGCCTTTTTTGGTTACGGGATGCTGGTCGCTGTTAAAGGATCAACGCATTTCTTCTATTTTCATTGGGGGAATATTGATTGGAATGGCCGTTTCATTTCGTTATCAAATTGGCGTTTTTGCAATTGGACTGGCCCTTTACTTTTTGTTCTCGAAAGCGTTTAAACCTTTCTTTGTTTTTTCCGGAGGTGTTTTACTGACTTTCATTATTACCCAAGGAATCGTTGACTATTTCATTTGGGGCTACCCTTTTGCCGAAGCCATTAGCTACATCACCTACAATATGAATGAAGGAACCACCTATTTACCCAATAGCAATTACTTCATGTATGTCATTGTGTTGTGCGGTTGCCTGTTTGTCCCATTTGGGTTACTGACCGGATGGGGGTTTGTGGCCTCTGCAAAAAAACATGCGGTTTTGTTTGTTCCCACCTTGCTTTTTTTAGTCTTTCATACCTTTTACCCAAACCGACAGGAGCGCTTTATCTTGAGTATTCTACCTTTTTTCGTAATGCTCGGGATCATGGGATACCATACCTTAACACAAACCGACCGAATTAAACAGTGGTGGAAGGTAAGTTATTACATCTTTTGGGGATTAAATGCCTTCTTTCTGGTGTTCGCAAGTACGATGTATTCCAAAAAATCAAGGGTTGAAGCTATGTACGCATTATATGGAAAAGTGAAAGGAAATGAACACATTTTGTTGGAAGGTTCCTCTGCCGGAAGGACATCCATGATGCCTAAATTCTATTCAGGTGGCTGGAACATGCGTTTTGCGGAACGTACCGATGAAAAGAGTCCTCTCCAACCAGAGGGCACCCCGGCTTATGACTATATTTTCTTTTTCGACGAGAAAAAGCTACCGGAAAGGCTAACAGCCTACCAAACGTTATATCCGAAGATGCACCTGGTGAAAAAAGCAGAACCCAGCCTAGTGGATTGGATGCTTCGTGAACTTAATCCTAGGAATGCGAATGAGTACATTGAAGTTTGGAAAACAAAATGATGGATATAATTAGTGGATAGTGAACGAATACAGAAAGGCATGAAGGTATTGGTTATCCGATTCAGTTCCATTGGAGATATTGTTCTCACAAGTCCAATCGTCAGGACACTAAAAACTGCGCAACATGCCGTACATTTCGTTACAAAGGCAAATTTTGCAGGCATTGTTCAATCCAATCCTAACATTGATAAGGTTTTTACTTTTGAAAAAAACATTTCTGAGGTAATTCCTGCCTTAAAAACGGAACAATACGACACCATTATCGATCTCCACCACAACATAAGGTCGTTGCGCCTCAAATGGGCGTTGGGTGTACCATCCTATTCCTTTCCCAAACTGAACTGGAAAAAATGGCAGCTTGTATGGATGAAACGAAACCGAATGCCTGAGGTGCATGTGGTGGATCGCTACTTCAAAACGTTGGCGCCCTTATCGTTACAAAACGACGGAAAGGGAATCGATTTTTTCATTACGCATCAGGAGGAGGTAGACATAGAAAAAAAGTTTGGCTTCCATACTGCCGGATACATCTCTGTTGCCATTGGAGGACAGTTTTCTACCAAGCAAATGCCGGTGGAGAAAATGGCGGAGGTACTGGCCAAAATCAGCTATCCGATAGTTCTGTTGGGTGGCAAGGAAGATATTAAGCGAGCAGACCGACTGATTACTCTACTACCTGAAAAGCAAATCGCATCGGCATGTGGGCGTTTTTCCCTGCAACAATCGGCCAGCATAGTCAAGCAATCAAATGTGCTTATCACACACGACACAGGCTTGATGCACATCGCATCAGCATTTGAGGTTCCGATAATAAGCATTTGGGGAAATACGGTTCCGGACTTGGGCATGTATCCATACCGTCCAAACAATAAGGAAAGTTTCTCGATCCACGAAGTGCAGGATTTATCGTGCCGTCCATGTTCGAAAATTGGATTTAAACAATGTCCAAAAGGACATTTTCGGTGCATGATGGATCAAGATTCGGAGGCGATTGCTTTTGATGTTGAATCAAGGGCAAAAAAAATCCCAGCGAACCGGGATTTTTAAACGATTGAAGTTCATTTATTCATCATCCTCATCATCGTCGTCGTCAGCCGGTTTAACAGCTCCACGAGCCATTTTCACCGACACAACCACAGCGTTTGCAGGATCTAGGAATTTCACGCCAGGGATTTCAATTGATCCCACACGGATGGATTTTCCAATTTTCAATTTAGTAATATCAAGAACAATTGCTTCAGGTAAATCTTGCGGCAAACCAACCACTTGAAGGCGTCGGAATGTCTGCATCAATTTACCCCCAGCCATCACACCGCGAGAAGAACCGGTCAATCGAACAGGCAAGCCAACGCGAACAGGCTTTGTATTGCTAAGTTCAAGAAAGTCTACGTGTTGGATAATTCCTGTCAACGGATGTTGCTGAAGTTCACGAATAATTCCACTGGTTTTTTTCCCATCGATGTCCAATTCAATTTGGTACACCTCTGGAGAAAAGACCAATTTCTCCATGTCAATTCGCCTTACCGAAAAATGGGTTTGTTCCCCCAATCCGTAAAGCACACAAGGTACCTGCTCTGCTCTTCTGATCGCTGCAGCGTCCTTTTTCCCTACGTTCACTCGTGGTGAACCGCTCAATTGTGCTGTTTTCATTTATATTTATTTTAACTGTTACGTATTAAAAATGCTCTGAAATGGATTCGTTTTTAAGCATTTTACCCATGACATCAGCGAATAAACTTGCCACTGAAAGCACTCGGATCTTATCGCTTTTGTGTTTTAACGGGATGGTATCGGTTACCACTAGCTCCGTCAATGCTGAGTTTTCTAGGCGTTCATAAGCTGGACCTGACAACACGGCGTGGGTACAAAAAGCACGCACGCTTCGAGCGCCTTTTTCCTTGAACAGCTCAGCAGCTTTTACAAGGGTACCTGCCGTATCGCACATATCGTCAACAATGATAACGTCTTTATCCATTACGTCACCGATGACTGTCATTTCAGCCACTTCATTGGCTTTCTTGCGGTTTTTATGGCAAATTGCCAAACCTGTATTGAAGGCTTTTGCGTAAGAATTGGCACGTTTTGCACCACCAGCATCGGGAGCAGCCATCACAAGTTGACCCGTGTTCAAGCGTTCAATTTCAGGCTTGAAAATGGTGGACGCATAGAGATGATCCACCGGAACCTCAAAGAAACCCTGAATTTGATCCGCGTGTAAATCCATGGTCATGATGCGGTTCACGCCAGCTGCCATGAGCATGTTGGCGACCAATTTAGCACCAATGGCGACCCTTGGTTGGTCTTTTCTATCCTGACGTGCATACCCATAATAAGGAACAACGGCAATGATTTTCCGGGCTGATGCTCTTTTCGCGGCATCGACCATTAATAAAAGCTCGAACAGGTTATCCACAGGAGCCATGGTAGATTGAACAATAAAGAGATCTTTACCACGAACGGTCTCTTCAAAGGATGGCTGAAATTCACCGTCGCTGAACTCAACCACACGTACCTGACCGAGTGATACGCCAACATTGTCGGCGATTTTTTTTGCCAATTGATATGACGCACGTCCTGAGAAAAGTTGAATTTCGTTGTTCATCTGTGCAAACTGAGGCGCAAATTTAGGCATTAATTTCTTATTTTCGAAGGTAAATCGTTTGATTCAATCGGGCATTACGAAATAAATGCTTACCCTATGTGTTACAGCAACTCAAATACATCCACCAATGTTGCACTAAGCGAACGTTACAAGAAAACGGTCCCGGTTACTATTCCTGATAATCCCTTGTTTTACGCTTCGGGTTTTTCCCATCCCATGTGGCGCATTATTACGCATGAATCCAATATTCAATACATGCAATGGGGCTTGGTTCCAGCTTGGTTCAAAGACCCTTCCTTTCAAGATATTTCAAATAAAACCCTCAATGCTCGAACGGAAACACTCGAAGAAAAGACCAGTTTTAAGCACCTTGTATCCCGCAACCATTGCATTGTGCCCAGCACAGGTTTTTATGAATGGCAAACAAATGGCAAGGTAAAAACTCCTTATTTCATTTTTCCATTAAATACAACTGTGTTTTCAATGGCTGGACTTTACGATCAATGGCTGAACCCTTTGACAGGTGAAGCGCTGTTTTCTTTTACTATTTTGACCACAGAGGCAAATGGTTTAATGAGCAATATTCACAACACAAAAAAACGTATGCCTGTGCTATTGCAGCCAGCTCAAGAGGAGGCCTGGTTACACATGGAAATCATACCAAATCAACTACAATTGTTGCCTGAAAAAGAAATGAAAGCACATGAAATTGACCGACGCATTATAAACGGAACAACTCCCAACCATGAAAGGGTGCAACAACCCTTCGTCAATCCAATAGCTATTCAAGGCAGCTTGTTTGACTGATTCGAAGGCTTAGGATGAACAAAAGCAGCGGAATTTGACGTAATTTTACCGAAAAATCAGGTCATGTCCCAATCTGCCTTCACGGTCACCGCTGCTTTGCCCTATGCCAATGGTCCATTACACCTTGGTCATCTTGCCGGCGTTTATTTACCTGCTGATATTTTTGTGCGCTTTTTACGCATGAAAAACGAAGATGTTGTATTTATCTGTGGGAGCGATGAACATGGAGCAGCGATCACCCTTCGTGCAAAAAAAGAAGGTGTAAGTCCACAAGAAATTGTAGACAAATACCACGGAATCAACGTAAAGGCCTTTGCAGATTTTGGTATTTCCTTTGACATTTACCACCGCACCTCAGACCCGTTGCATCACGAGACGTCGCAGGAGTTTTTCAAGGTGCTGCACGAAAAAGGGAAATTTACGGTACATAGCAGTGAGCAATACTATGACGAAGCGTTTCAGCAATTTCTAGCCGATCGTTACATCACAGGGACCTGTCCTAAATGCGGATACGAAGAGGCCTACGGCGACCAATGTGAATCTTGTGGAAGTGACTTAAGCCCTACTGATTTGGTTAATCCACGTTCCACCTTGAGTGGAGAAACGCCCGTATTGCGAACTACCTCGCATTGGTATTTGCCCATGCAGCTCCACGAAGAATGGCTCAAAGAATGGATTCAAAAGGGAATCCTTGATGGAGAGCAACAGCACGACCCATCCGCATGGAGAAATCAGGTTATTGGGCAATGCATGTCTTGGATCAATGGCGGTTTGCAGGAACGCGCCATGACGCGCGACCTCGATTGGGGGGTGAAAGTTCCGCTTCCAAATGCAGAGGGGAAAGTACTTTACGTTTGGCTGGATGCGCCCATTGGGTATATTTCAGCGACCAAAGCTTGGGCGGCTCAACATGGTAAAAACTGGAAGGACTACTGGACAGGCGATCGAAAACTGATACACTTTATAGGAAAAGACAACATTGTTTTCCATGCCATCATTTTTCCCATCTTACTTAAGGATTATGGGGGCTTAATCCTCCCTGACAACGTGCCAGCCTATGAGTTTCTCAACTTGGAAGGAGGAAAATTCTCTACTTCCCGAAATTGGGCCGTTTGGTTGCACGAATACCTAGAAAGCTACCCCGATAAACGCGATGAGTTGAGGTATGTTCTTACCTCTATTGCACCTGAAACGAAGGATTCTGAATTCACTTGGAAGGATTACCAAACAAGGGTCAATAGCGAATTGGCGGATGTGCTGGGAAATTTCGTGAACCGTTCGTTGGTGCTAACCCAGAAGTACTATAACGGTGAAGTACCTCCTGCGGGCACATTAAACGATGCTGATAAGGAATTGATGGAAGCACTCAATGCGATCTCATCCCGCATAGAGCAATTGGTTTACGCATACAAATTGCGGGAAGCGCAGTACGAGGCGATGCACATGGCGCGTCTGGGAAACAAATACCTCGCCGATCAAGAACCTTGGAAACTGATTAAAACGGAGCCAGAAAGGGTTAAAACCATCTTACACATCGCATTGCAATTGACTGCTAATTTATCGATTGTTCTTGCCCCTTTCCTTCCAGATACAGCTTCTAAAATACGTGGTTTTCTCAACTTAGAGGAGTTGAATTGGTTGTATGCAGGCAAGGCTGACTTGTTGAAAGCGGGTCACATGATTCAAACACCTTCTATCCTATTTCCAAAAATTGAAGAGGACATGATTGAAAACGAAATGGCAAAACTAAACAACGACAAGAACGATTCGGATCACCAACCAAAAGGAGACCCTGTGAAAGAACCCATTTCCTTTGAAGATTTCACCTCCATGGACCTGCGCACAGGAAAAATTCTGGAAGCAAAAAAGGTCGAGAAAGCGGATAAACTTCTCGAACTACTGGTGGATACGGGCATTGACAAACGGACAGTTGTTTCGGGCATCGCAGAACATTATTCACCAGCTGAAATCATTGGGAAATCGGTATTGGTATTGATGAACCTTGCTCCAAGAAAAATCCGTCAAATTGAATCCCATGGCATGATACTCATGGCAGAAAACGAGGCCGGTAAGTTGTGTTTTGTTTCGCCCGAGCAAGATTTTGAGGCTGGAAGCACCGTTCGTTAACACTCAACACGGAAGCGAAATCCGAAATGTGGTGCCTACATTTGGTTGAGACTGTAACACAAATACTTTTCCATGATGGTATTCTTCGACGATGCGTTTCACGAGTGAAAGTCCTAAGCCCCATCCGCGTTTTTTGGTGGAAAAGCCCGGTCTGAATATCGTTTTCAATTGTTTTGGATCAATTCCTTTTCCCGAATCGCTGATATCGATGTGCACCCAATTACCTACTTGCGATAGCGCAATATGAAGCCTCCCTTCTCCCTCCATGGCATCCACGGCGTTTTTCACTATGTTTTCAATGACCCATTCCATCAATGGTGCGTTGTGCTTCAATAGAAAGCTTTCACTCTTTTCGAATTCCATCTTCACCTTGGACGAAATGCGTGGTTTGAGGTAATCCAGCACCGATTGAACGGTTTCGTTAATGGAAGCTGCGGTGAGCTTGGCTCCCGAACCAATTTTTGAAAACCGATCGGTGATTTTCTCCAAGCGGTCAACGTCTTTTTGCATTTCTTGAGTGATCATTGGATCAACGTGTTTGGACTCCAACAGTTGAATCCAAGCCATCAGCGACGAGAGGGGTGTGCCCAATTGATGGGCGGTTTCCTTCGCCATTCC
>Ga0315902_10000968_pt1 | contig 47072 bp, 47 predicted proteins | sample LakEriMetagenome_9_FD_203523 | JGI IMG/M metagenome (GOLD analysis project Ga0315902, IMG submission 203523) | Freshwater fungal communities from buoy surface, Lake Erie, Ohio, United States - Buoy 12 MA117 | ecosystem: Environmental > Aquatic > Freshwater > Lake > Lake biofilm | place: USA...
AGGCATTATTTAGCTAGGTTCAATAGAAAAACCAAACGCTACAGTAAGGCGCTGGATATGATCCATAATTCCATTCTTATGCTTTTTAATAAAGAAACAATGCTATCTATGCTTAGTTAGCAATGCCTTTAAATTTACTCTTGGCTACACTAAGATATTTACAAAAGCTATTAACCATAAGCCCTTGAAACCTTTTTTATTGCTTCCATATATGCATAAGCATAGTTCATTCTTTCGGTGCCGTACCAAGTTGGTAACTTAAACATGCTGGAATGGAAATCTTCCGCTTGCTTGAAATATTTATTTTCTGTATGGCATTTAATATCTGCATCATATAAATGCGAAACAGCGCTAGGGTTATTAAATATAGGATGGCGGTTAAGGGGGCAGGTTGCGCCAGGAATGTCAGCTTCTTCTGCCCCTTCGGCATTCAAGGCTTTAACAAATTCTGCCATGGATACTGAAAATTTGTGCGAGTCAAACTTAATTGGAAAAGCATACCAAGCAGGTTGCGCATTATCAGGCACGCGCATAGGGCTTAGGCCGTCAATAAAATTTAGTTCGTTTAACATATATTCAGCTGTTTCTTGCCGTTCGCGCAGCATATAATCTGCTTTTTGTAATTGCGAGTACCCAATTGCCGCACCCAAAGGATGCATACGAAGATTTAAACCAAACCCAGTTACATTAAATTGCGCTAATTCCTTTGTGAAAACTTCTTTCTTGGCTCGTTTATTAAAATGTCCAACAAGCACTGCGCGTTCAAACATATAATTATGCTTAGTGGCAAAAACACCGCCTTCGCCGCAGGTTAAGACTTTTTTACCCTGGAAACTCCACGCTGCAGCATCACTAAAAGTGCCAATGAATTTGCCATCATACTTAGCGCAATGAGCATGAGATGCATCTTCAACTAACATAACATTATTCTCCCTACATATTCTGAGTAATTGCGCCATGTCACAAGGAATTCCCCACATATGAGTTATCACAACTGCTTTCGTTTGAGGAGTTATTAACTCCTCAACCCGAGCGGGGTCAATATTTCCGTTATCTAAGCAATCAGCAAATTTTAACACCACGCCAAAATGTAATAAAGGCGTTGCAGTAGCGAAAAAAGTATAAGAAGGCACAATTACCTCGTCACCAGGGTGGAGGTCTAGTCCAAAAAACATTGAGTACAAAGCAGTTGTACCGCTGTTGGTGGTTAGAACATGCCCGTCAAAATCAAGAATTTCACCAAATAGCTTCTCGAATTTATGATAGATGCCACCATTATCATAAATTGATATATCTTCGTGTAATTGTTCTAACACGCCTTGTTGTAAAAAAGAAGAGATTGCTGGATGAGCAAATTTTCTATATTGAGGCTCTACTATAGCCTTTCCACCATTTATAGCCAGTTTCATATTTATTTACCATGTTAATAATTTGATAAGCGTCTTCAATTAAGCTCATATGATTTTCATTATGATATTCCGCTTCTTTGATGCCGTATAATTTCCCTTGCAAGTTTTTAATTGCAAAGGTTTCGATAATTTTATTTGTTGATAAACAGCCTTGTGAGGTAGAGCTGAAATCCATAATTTCGACAATCTTGCAATTTGCATCGCGCAATTCTATTTTTTTATTTTGGCATAAAATAGAGCCATCCTCACCAGCTAGCAACATGCCAACACTTTTGTAAGGATATATACAGGATACAGTAAAATCACCGCGTATATTATTCTTCAAATTGAAATTAACGGAGGCGGTATCTTCTAGTTCGTACCTCATAGGAAATTTATTGCTAGATTGAGCAAATTGAATAGTAATTCCTTCGTTAAAATACCATAAAAGCAAATCAACCAAATGATATCCAATATCTAATAAAACTCCGCCTCCTGCGGTATTTTTATTCGCACGCCAGTTGGCGTTAGGTTTAGGAGAAGATATATTATACCAAAGCTTTATTAAATGTACTGCGCCTATTTTATGTAGTAATTGCTTGATTTTAATATACATTGGTTCAAACCTGAATTGGCAAGAAACCATGAAATTTATTTCTGCTTCTCTAATTATATCAGTTATTTCATAAGCTTCGCTCATATTCATCGCATAAGGTTTTTCCTTGAGAATGTTTATCTTTTTCTGCGCTGCAGCTTTGATTACTGGCAGATACTGATCATGAGGCAAAGCCAAAATTACGCTATCTAGTTTTTCTTTATGAAGCATCTCAATCGGATTACTGTACAAAGTTACTTTTTCATTCACCGCTTGCTTGGCTAGCTCTAGATTGGTATGGCTAATATCACATAAAGATTTAAGTTCAAAATACGGGGATTGTTGCAAACATGGAAGGAAGCTACCACCACCTTGCTTACCTAAACCGACTATTCCAATTTTTGCTTTCGACATAAGATTAGCTCCTATACTGAGGTTTTTCTTTCAGCTATTTCTGGCGCAACTAAACTGCCGCCAGAGTCAAGATATTTCTGTAAATTATGAAACCTATCAATTACCGTTTCATCGCCACCCAATTCAATAGCTTTTTTTATATCACACCATGCAAAACTCTGATGCTCTTTTGGTTCTAAAATAGGGTCAGTTCCAGGATAGGCGATTAAGAAATTAAATTGGCGTACATTCTTCCCTTTGCGCGAAGTATAATCAAAAAAATCGAGATAATTTAAGATGCTAATTCCGCGATAACCTGTTTCTTCCTTAATTTCTCTGGCTAGTCCATCGATTAAATTTTCTCCTTCGTCTACATGGCCACTAGGAAACTCCCATTTATTAGGCATGAACTTTTCGCCTTCAGCACGCTGCACTAATAATATTCTGCCATCTTGGTTTGGTATAACGCCGCCTACCACTATTTTATCTATTTTTTCTAGCTTTGCTTGTTTTAATAATTGCTCGGAAACTGCAACATAGTCAAAACCGATACTTGCTACAAGCTCTTTGGTTGCATGCTTCATACCACTTAAACTTCTTAATATAGTTTTCATATCGCCTCTCTGCTTGTTCTAAAAAGTTAATAAATACGACCCTATTTTTTATAGGGCTTATGCAAAGTTGTGATTAATTTATCATGTTGAAAATAACTGGTCAATAAATATTTATTTATAATTTATAAATAAAACTAAACGTTGTTATGTCTATGAATTTAATAAGCATGTATTTCCATTGTCTTTGCTGTAAATGATATCTATAATGCTTAATGCGTCATTTTCTAGGCCATTATTAGCGATAAATTCATAATATTTGACTTCTGAATTTTTAAGCACTTCATCATAAGAATGCTTAACATCTCGAAGGAAATTCATGTATTCTGGAGATGTTGGCTCATCTCTGGCTTGAATACGTTCCGCAACTATATCTATAGGTAAATTCAAATATACAACCATATCGGGGGAAGGGACGATTTTTAGCAGAGAGGCAAGAAGATCATTAGCTTTAATAGCAATATCTTTATCTATGTTTTGTAAAGCAACTTTTTGATAAGCGGCGACACTATATATATATCTATCCATGATAATCAACTCCTTATTATCTTGCATTAATTGCTTAACCTCAGATTCGTATTTATAAAGAGCCGCCCCCGCTAACACGGCCGTTTGCGTGAGAGGTGTGCTGATGTTTTTATTGAGTTGCAAATCAGGAGATGTTTTAACCAGATGCGCCAAATAGCCATCTAGAAAACTTGCAGGGAACTCGCTGATTATTGCAACCTTTTCATTACCAATTATTTTTTGTATCTGCCTTGCTAGGCTAGTTTTGCCCACAGCGTCAACCCCCTCTAACACCACAAAAAGAGATTTTTCCTTCATAAAATTACCCTTTAAACAAATAGTTAATAAAACGAAAATCACGCGATACATCGAATTAATTTTTAAATTCCATGTATCGTTCCAAGATAATTGTATATTAATGAAAAAAGTTAATCAAACAATAAATAGAAAAATAATATTTAAAAGTTTAATTTGGAAATTTTTAATCTTCTCTTTTCCGTTAATTAAACGATTTTAAGTATATTGCAATCAAGATAGCAATTTGTTGAGTAATTGATTTAAAATAAGCCTTCCTGATGAAGTTGTGGCGATATATTCTTCTTTGTTATATGTATAGCTTTTTAATAAATTCAGCTCTACTAGCTCAGTTAATATTTGTATATTTTGTAACCAACGCTTTGGGACGCCTTCAGTTATCCGCATGCCCATTAATACACGTTCTAAATTGATATCTTCTTGGGTTAGTAGGTTTTTTTGTTGTAATGCACTGCCATTTTGCTGAATTGAATGCAGCCATTTATTAGGCAAGCTATAGTTAATAGTGGAGTACCACTTGCCTGCATGTGCAAACCTACCATGCGCGCCTGCGCCAAGCCCTAGATATTTTCCATATCGCCAATAAACAAGGTTATGTTGGCATTCTAGCCCTGGCTTAGCATGATTTGATATTTCATAAGCGGGCATGCCATGGCTTTCCATGATCTCTTGCGTTAATTCATAAAATTCGGCTGCTAATTCCTCTTCAGGCATTTTGAATTTACCAGCCCGATGTTCTGCAAAGAATTTTGTGCCTTTCTCAATGGTTAATTGATATAAAGACAGATGATGTGGTGCGATAGCGAGGGCTTCTTCGAGCTCGTGCCGCCATTCCCGCAAAGTTTGTTGCGGGCGGGCATAAATTAAATCAAATGAATAATTTTCAAAATAAGTGGCTGCAATAGCAATCGCCTGTTTTGCCTCGGTTGCGCTATGTTCGCGCCCAAGGAATTTTAATGCCTCAGGCCTTAAGCTTTGAATACCTAAGGAAACTCTATTTATACCAACTTCACGGAATGCTTTGAATTTAATTGCTTCAACTGATGTTGGGTTTGCCTCGATAGTTATTTCTATTTGCGGGGAGAATTTTGCATATTTCGCTAATTGATTAAATATAGCATTATATAGCTCAGGCGATGCTAATGAAGGGGTACCGCCTCCGATAAAAATTGTTTTTATCGTCTTGCCCTGTAGTACATCTTTATATCCATCTATTTCCCGCAAATATGCTTGCTGCCATTCGCTTTGGGTTATATTGTTTTGAACATGGCTATTGAAGTCACAATAAGGGCATTTAGAAAGGCAAAAAGGCCAATGAATGTAAATAGATAAGTGTTGCATTAATTAGCTAATCTTCAAAGTAACTCTTCCAGCTCTTGTACCCTTAGGCCAGTAAGCTCAGCAATATCATAACCACTTTTGTCTTTTAATAAATACCTAATCGCATAATCGAAACTTATTAATTGCTTTTTATTCATTTTAAGTAACATCCGACTTTTAACTGATACTAGCAAATTATATGAATATATTCTATATATTTATATGGGGCAGCCCATGAAAAAATCACGCTAGGAATAGTATATTAATTAAAGAAGTTCCGCATAAACACAATCGATTTTTCTCGAGTTACGTTTTGCTAGTAATCTCTCAGTGTTACAAATTAATATCGGAATAATCAACGAGAAGAAAATGGCAATTAATGCCACTTGTTCCATGCCAATTATCACCATATTCTCTCCTTGCTTTAGGACAAAAGCTGAAATACCAGCGCCAACTGTTGAGCCGAGGTTACTCATTGTGGAGTTAATTGACATAAAAGCAGCACGCTGCTTTTCGGAAGGTATTTTAGAAACTAAAGTCTGCCCACAAACGCTGCGTGCTGACATGGTAATCATAAAAATAACAAAAAACATAATTGTTGATAATGAGTTGTATTGCAGAATAATTCCCAATGATAATATCGTTGAGAAAATAATTGTATTTGCTATGCTGACCAGAAATGCGCCATATTTATCAACTAATATGCCAACCATGCGCATCGAAAAAAAACTACAAGCGCCACCGCATAAATAAAGAACGCTCATATATTCGCGTGGAAAACCGCGATTTAGCTGTAAATATGAAGCTAAATTAGGGATAATTAAAAATCCCGCAATCATGCCAGCAAAAGTAAAGGTAAAAGAACTCAAGGCGGCAGGTTCTTTAAAACTGGTGATGAGATGTTTAATACGGCTTTTTATCGCTGAGCGCGCTACTTCGTTAGTTCCTGCTGGTAAATAAGCTATACATATTGCAGTTATAATGCTTCCCATGATTGCTAGAGTGAAAAAAGCAATCCGCCAGCCGAAGAAGCGCGCTATTTCTAAACAAAATGGGATGCCCAGTGCTGATGCAACTGCAAACGCACCTAGCACCTTACCTAAAGCTGTTCCTCTTCTTGTGGCAGGAATGATATCACTAATCAATGCTAGCATGAGGGCGTAATTAGGCCCCGCTGCTGCACCAGCAAGCAACCTGCATGCTAACAAAGAACTTTCATTCCATGTAAAGCAACTTAAAAAGTTTGCAATAATAATTCCTGTAAAGGATATTATTAAAGCTTTTTTGCGGTCAAAATAATCTAAATAAAGTGAAAATACAATGCCGCTTAGGGCAGCGGTAAGGCTATAAATTGCAGTAAAGTAGCCGATTGCGCCAAGGTCAATTTGCAGGTCAATTGCAAAATCAGGAATCAATGGCATGATGAGCATAGCGTCAAGAATGTTAATAAGGTAAACTAACGATAAAGCTAAAATGGCTTTGCTTTCTGGGGGAATAGTTATTTTTTTTATCTTTGGCATAAATAATTATATTAAATTGGCATTTTTAAAACTTCTTGATATGCAGCAACTAACTTATCCCTAAGCACCACGATACGGTTGAAAGCGCTTTCTGATTCATTTATTGCTGCTAAGATTTCTATTTCATCGGGTCTGTTTAGGCCATTGTTATTAATAGCTTTACGCGCTGTTTTTTCCCCTTGGCGCACTTTCTGCAAATGTTCCTGCATAGCATTTGATACGGCCTGTGGGAAAGTTACAATTGTGCTGGCATCGGCTTGTGCTCTGGCGATAACATTAGCGGCATTAGTTATAGATTCGGCGGATTTTAAATTGTTATTGTGAATTTTGGCGAAGTCATTAAGTGAACGCGACACACTATCAGATGGCTTAGTGTTTGCGTTGCTTTGCAATGTTTTGTTATAAGCATTAATTGCTTTTGTAACCGTAGTTACCATATTTTCCTCTATTTTAGTGCGTTTATTATAACTTCTCTATTTGATTTTGATATATTAAATGAATTCAAATTTGCCTCAAAAGTTCGTTGTGCTTCTTTTGCATCGGCTGATTCTAAAATTAGCTCGACATTAGGATATTTGACATATCCTCTATCATCAGCGGCAGGGTGATAAGGTTCGTATCGCAGATGAAAGTCTGACATATCTTCAGATATCTTATCAACTACTACTATATTTGCACCTGTTTTTTCATCTTTTTTAGTACGAAAAGAAATTGTTTTACGGCGGTAAGGATTTTCCAGGGCTGTGTTGCCTGTAACATTAGAGTTAGCGATATTTTCAGAAATGATTTTTAAACGATAACTCTGTGCGCGCATTCCCATTTCTGCAGCTTTCATAGCGCCACTTAAGCCATCTGCTTTAACTGCCCAACTAAAAGATAATAAGTAAAGTATTAATATACCAATCCTCATCTTACCCCCGTCAATGCGGTTCTATTCATGGATCTGGCACGATTATAAATATTAACTACCTCCGAAAGCAGCATGGAATTTTCTTTTTTCTTGGTTAACTCGTGCTCTACAGTTACTGCGTTGCCGTTGGGTTTCATTTCTAAGATTTCCCCTGGAATAGTTTCATAAGGAGAGTCGTCTGTAAAAGAAAAATGATCTTGGTGGGTGCGTGCTAAGCCAATACTGCCATTGTTACCTGTTGCATAGATTGTTAATTCTTTTGGTTTATAATTTGGCGTATCAGCATTCGCTAGGTTTTCAGATAAAATCTTGTCTCTAGCTGCTAAAAATTGCATGTAATCATTAAATTCACGCAAAGGGCTCTTAGCGAAAGCAGATGCCTGCTGATAAGTTAAGGCCAGTACAGCGGTTATGATCAACATGCCTTGCTTTAACATTGCTTAAATACAAATAAAAATAATTATTTCCTATTTTATAAGATAACTAGTTTAAACTTTTGTCAAGCACACCTTCCTAATTTATAAATAATCAATTATAATTCACATATTAGATAGAATAAAAAATTTGTATGCAACGTATTAAATTAACAATTGAATATGAAGGAACGCCATTTGTTGGTTGGCAACGGCAGCGGGAAGGGTTATCAATACAAGGATGTTTAGAGCAGGCAATTTTTAAGTTTACTAGAAAAGAAATAAATGTATTTGCTGCTGGCCGCACCGATGCTGGTGTACATGCTTTGTGTCAAGTGGCGCATTTTGATTTGCCTAAATATTATCCTGAGCATGAAATAATAGGGGCGTTAAATTATCATTTGCGTCCACATCCTATTGTTGTTACTACTGCCGAAATTGTTGATAAAGATTTTCATGCTAGATTTAGCGCCAAGCAAAGAGAGTATTTTTATAAAATCCTTAATCGCTCATCTCCATCGGCGCTGATGCAAAATAGAGTATGGCACGTTAAAGGGAAGCTAGCCGCGGAAGATATGCATGAGGCTGCGCAAATCCTTGTTGGTAGACATGATTTTTCCAGCTTTCGCGCCACGCATTGCCAGGCCGCTTCACCTGTTAAGAATATGACGTCAATCACTGTAAGCAGGAGCGATGATGATATAATAAATATTAAGTTGGCAGCGCCATCTTTTCTGCATAATCAAGTGCGTATAATTGTTGGTTCATTGAAAAAAATAGGTGAGGGCGCTTGGGGCATTGATAAATTGAAAGAAGTTTTGGCTGCAAGAAAGCGTAGTGCCGCCGCGGAAACTGCGCCAGCCGATGGTTTGTATTTTTATAAAGTGAGTTATTGAAATGAAGAGAATATCCAAAAAAGCAAAATCGTTAAATGAAATTCAAAATGAAGTAGAAGCTAGAATAGAAACGCTTATAGCGCAGCAAATGGCGTCTTTTGAAGATCGATTGCAAAATTTGGCTAACGGTATGCAAGAGAAGTTTATTAATGAAGTAAGCCGCCATATTGGTGAGCAATTCGCCAGTAGTTTCGGGATTGATGGTATCCCCAAAGATGCGCTCGGCAAAACATTTGGGCAAGTTTTTTCCTCTTTATTGAAAACAAGTTGAAATATCATATGTTCAAGGTTAGAATGCCTCTGTGCCTAGGGCTATGCTGGGCGGCCGTGGTGGAATTGGTAGACACGCAACGTTGAGGTCGTTGTCCTCGTAAGGGGTTGAAAGTTCAAGTCTTTTCGGCCGCACCAATTATTATTTCATTAATTTTCAAAGCGCTATGAATAAAATGGTTGATAAAAACTTAATAATAACAGACTCTGCAGCTAAACGCATTAATCAACAGGCGAGCAAACAGGAGAATGTCAACTTGTCTTTGCGTATAATCGTTGAAAGTGGTGGTTGCTCAGGCTTTAAATATGTTTTTAAATTTACTGATGAAAATCTGGAAGATGATAAGATATTCTTGCATCAAGGAGCAAAGGTTGTTATAGATGAATTGTCATTAAGCCTAATTTCTGGTTCAAAGTTGGATTACGTGGAAACATTGGGTCAAGCGGGTTTTGAAATAAAGAATCCAAATGCCAAAGCGCGTTGTGGCTGCGGTACATCATTTTCGTTATAATATTAAATTAAGTGGTTATAATATGTTTATTCAAACTCAAGATACTCCCAACCCAGAAACTGTTAAGTTTATTACCATAACTGGTTTGCCAGAGGGGAAAACGCTTAATTATGTAAAGGGAGGTGATGCTAAGGGGGCGCCTTTAGCAATGCAATTATTACGCATAGAAGAGGTTGCTGCTGTTTTTTTTACTAGTGATTTTATTTCTGTAACCAAACATCCGCAAATTGAATGGGAAGTGCTGAAGCCGATCGTTCTGTCAGTTATGCTTGACTTTTTCGCAACAGCGAGGCCGATTTTTGATGATTCTTTGCTTGACATAAATGCTGATGCAGTTAAAAGCAAAGCTGTTGATACTGAAATCATAAAGCAAATAAAAGAAATTATCGAAACACGGGTAAGGCCTGCAGTTGCGCAGGATGGTGGTGATATTGTTTATCATGATTTTCGCAATGGTATTGTTTATTTAGAGATGCATGGGGCATGCAGCGGCTGCCCAAGTTCAACCATTACTTTAAAGAATGGTATCGAGAATTTACTAAAGCATTATGTTCCCGAAGTAGAAGCTGTGGAATCAATATAGTAACTTAATTTTTTGTTGACCAAATTTATAACTTTGTTAAGCGCCTCTTCGGCGGTTAGATGCGTTGTATCAATCACGATAGCATCTTTTGCCATGCACATTGGTGCCGCTGCACGCTTCGCATCCCGTTCATCGCGCTGGCGCATGTCCTGTAATACCTCATCGAATTTTAAATTGCTATCGGTTTTGCAAAGTTGAGCATGCCGCCGTTTAGCGCGGATTTTTAAGTCAGCGGTGATGAAAAATTTGCAATCTGCTTGCGGGAAAATCACTGTGCCAATGTCTCGCCCATCAACCACTACCCCTCTTTTACCAGCAGGGAAATTCCGTTGATAATCATTTAACTTTTCGCGTACTAAAGGAAAGCAGGCTATTTTGGAAGCGGCACAGCTGATTTGGTTAGTATGCAAGCAATTAGTATAATTAAAATTACTAAAATCAATAGCTAAAGAAGCTTTTAAAATTCCTTCTTGATCGGTTAAATCTATATTTTTCTCTAAAACTTTTTTTGCTAAGATACGGTACATTAACCCTGTATCTAAAAAAGCAAAGCCAAAATGCTCTGCTAGTTTAGTTGATATAGTTCCTTTGCCAGAAGCGGAATTGCCATCAATTGCGATAATTATTGGTTTATTCGTGGTTAACTGCATAATGCTATGACTTATCGTTGTTTTTTGTTGATATGTTGAAGAATTTTTCCATAGTTTTGGCGAAATCAAAAGGAGCATTGGCAAGGTCAGTGAAATTAGGCATGCCTATAACAGGAGGGAAATTATTCGCTTGTTGCCAATAACTGGTGAATGTTTGTAAACTACTGTGCCAGCTTTCCACTGCTGGGTGATCATAAAGCTTAATGATCATTTCTAAGAATTCCGTCGGCAAGAGTGGAATACCCTTTATTTCCTGCTCTAAAATAATTTGCGTTAATGTCGCCCTAGTTATATCTTCCGATGTTTTGCTATCAATAACTTTTACCGTATCTCCATTTTTTATTAGGGAGAAAATATCTTCTAGAGTTATGTATTGGCTTGTTACTGTATTATAAAGACGCCGGTTGGGATATTTTTTGATGACAATTTTGTTAAGTTCTGCCAAAGTATATTCTCCTATGTATAAATTTAATATGGTATAAACAAATGTCTAACAATACCAATGAGCTTTTTACCCTTTGGCAAAAGCAGTTTCAAGATTTTATGGCTGACCCTGCCGTTGTTAATGCTATGCTGAGCAATCATAAAGCATTTCAGGATTATTTGCACGAATTTTATCAACAATCAACAGCACCACAAGATGGAAAAAACAACACCGCAAGCACCAGCAATGATGTACCTAACCCTGGCGGCACTATCCTCATTGAGCTTGCAAAGCGTATTGAGCAGTTGGAAAGACGAATCTCCGCATTGGAAGCAAACAGCGGAGGAGCTAAAGGATAAACTAAAAAAGGATTACCAGCAATTAGCGCTTGGTTTATTGAAATATAACCAGGCAGCTGGCTGTATTGCCAGAAGTTATTTTGGCAAATTAATAATTCAGGGCGATGGCTATGATGTTTATCATTATGGCGATGAACGGCGGCCGCCAATGTTATGTATTCCTTCATTAATTAATCAAGCTTATATAATGGATTTGCATGAACGCAGCAGTTTTATGCAAAAAGCTTCTTCTATGGGGTTTAGTGCTTATCTAATTGCCTGGCATGATATTAACTTAACAGCGGCTTATAAAGATTATGGGATTGATGATTATATTAACATAGTGTTAGTTCCGTTAATACAAAATTTGGCAGCTAAGCATCGGCATCCCATAACATTAGTGGGGTATTGTTTTGGCGGTATATTAGCAGCTTTAGCTTCTAATAAAATAAAAAATGAGATAATTAAGAAACTAATAATGCTTGCTACCCCTTGGGATTTTTCTATGCTACCTTTTGCGCATTTGACTAAAGCAACGCTTACTTCATGGCAGCATATTTTTAATAATTATCCGTATATTCCTAGTTTTTTTTTGCAGGCATTATTTTATTGGCAAGATGTCTTTTTTACCCATCATAAATTCCAAAAGCTTGGCCGTAATGAGATCGACCTAACAAACTTTACTCTTATTGAAAATTGGGTGAATGATGGAATTAATATGAGTAAGAAATTATTCTTTGATTGCTTAGAGGGTCTTATCTATAATAACAATTTGGTTAATAATAAATTATCATTGAAAATTCCCGTTACAAGTATATTGGCAACTCATGATAAACTTGTGCCAGTTGCATCAGGCACGGCGATCCAAAACAGCTTGCCACAAGCGAAGATAATTACCATCCCTGGCGGGCATTTGGCGCCAGTTTTTAGTGGTGTCGCTCATTGCAAATGAAAAGATATTGCCATAATTTCGTTTTTTCGCGTTTATATGGAGATATAGTGAAATTATTATAAATTTAATTGACAATAGAGATCTGTTGCTATACCATTGCTGAACAATGTTCAATTAAGAGGAAGAAATGCGCGAACATATTTATTATAGCCCTAAGTTAATAAGCGAAGGGAAGATGTATGGTGAGGAGGTTGTGCTTATCAAATGCACAGCTGAAGATATTGCGGATTACATGAAGTATAGAAAAGATGAAGCTGAGAGATCGTTTTTTACTATGATGATAGAAGATGCTGTTCGTCCTCCTTCATCTGAAACAGAAGAGGATTATGCTCTAGGCAGCTTTAATGAATTTATTAAATACCGTTATATCACTTCTAAACTGGATAAAGACTTATTTGATATACATGATAAATATTTTATAGCAGATATTTCTGAAGTAAATATTGCAGGTATGGGGTTAGACTTGTCAGGAGGTGATTTTTCAAATGTTTATGCCATCGGTGCGGATTTGTCTTTTTGTAAAATGTATGGCGCAGATTTTAAGGGAGCTATGCTGCCACTTGCGAAGTTAAAGCACGCTTATTTAAAAAATGCTAGTTTTGAAAAGGCGATTCTGCTTGAAGCGGATGTTGAGCATAGTTTTGGTGTGCCGAAAGTTGAGGAAGCCAATGTAGATAGATTGAAAGGTAGGTTTGAAAAGTATGAAGACCATTTTCCATATAGCTTAATTTCAGAAATTAAGTCAAAAATTAAGTCACAGGAAGATAATGTAACAGGGTTTATTGAGGATAACGTAGACAAGATTAAGGAATTTGGTTATGAAATTGCATCTGCAATAGGTAGTATTCGTAGTATTCCAACTGTTATGAAATGTACGTTAAATGGAGGAGCAATTGGCTTTACTGCTGCTAATATCATATTACTTGTTGCCTGCCCAGCTGTAGGGTGGCCTATTGCTATTAATTTATCGCTAGTTGGCACTGCTCTTGGTTCGGCAGAGGGGCTCAGTTATGCAATTAATTCTGATCGCTCATTTATAGTAAAAATAAAGAATAAATTTAAATTAGATTCATTCATAAAAGGGATGGAGAAGGTTAACAAAGATGGTATGGATTATATAAAATTTGATGATGATGATGGTGTCTGTGTGATTGATGATTTGATGAAAATTGTTGCGGATCACAAAGCATTGCCCGTATTAGATTTGAAAAAAATATTATTTGAAGAAGTTAAGATGGCAGATGAGATAGAGCAGGAAATTGTAGAGGAAATAGAGGATAGCTATGTCTTCGTTGAGGAGCAGGAAGTGCAGCCTGCGCCAGTCGTTGCCCCACCTTTGAATATTGACGCTCTATAAGCGTAAATATAAAATACTACACCTAACACCCCAATAGGTTATCTAATTATTGGGGTGTTTGAGTTTTTTTCATTATTCAGCAATAATTTTTCAACGTGAGTTAACTTTCTCTCTGCTTCCTGATGATTTGATTCTAGGTTTAAGTTTAATACGCATTTGAGAAGATTGTTATATTTTTCTTCTAATATAGAATTGTGAAAGTATGAGTAAAGAAAATTTGCAGAAAATAATATTAAGTGGCTTTGATTATAAATTCTTAAGAATTGATTGAGATAGCTATCTGAATAATTTGTTGAATCTAGATATTTGTTAATAGGGATGAAGATGGATAAACTTAAAATTATTAAGCCGAAATATATATAGCTGTTTCTAGTCTCTGCTTGTATCTTGTTGTCATAATCGCAGCATACGAATCCCGCCAAAAAACTTCTTCTCACTTCGAGAGGGAATTGAGGCATCTTTAGAAGGGGGGTATTTTCGTTATATTCTCCGTAGCTTGACAAGGTTGCTTTATTTTTATCGAAATAAGGTTTGATTACTTCTCCATACAAAAAACCTGATTTTAATTTTGCAAAATTGCTACTTCCTTTTAAAAATAGTTCGTTGCTTATTGCCTGAAAAGCCTTATTTAGCCAAATATTAGGAAAAGCTTGCGCAGCATTTTTGAAAACATCAAATGGAAAATGATCATCGAGAGCTGCCTCCAGCAATTTGCTGCTTAATTGCGAGATATTAAATTTTAAACCCTGTGAATTATCGTTATATATTTGTCGAGCATAGGTTTTAAACTTATCTACGTCATATTCTTTCAAAGCTAATGAAAACAATAACCAAGACATATTAACCTACCATATTTTCCGGGCGCACCCATTGATCAAACTGTTCTGCTGTAAGCAAACCGCTGGCAATTGCTGATTCTTTAAGGGTAATACCATTTTTGTGGGCATGTTTAGCGATTTTCGCTGCATTATCATAACCAATATGGGGGTTAAGTGCAGTGACTAGCATTAGGGATTCATTTAGTAATTTTTGAATGCGCTCATGATTAGCTTCTAAACCCATAATGCAATGCTCAGTAAAAGAATTCATGCCATCGGCAAGTAACTGAACAGATTGTAAGAAATTATATATAATAACTGGTTTAAAAACATTAAGTTCAAAATTTCCGCTGGCGCCAGCAATACTAATCGCTGTATGATTACCCATTACTTGTGCAGCTATCATCGTCAAGGCTTCGCACTGTGTTGGGTTTACCTTTCCAGGCATAATTGAAGAGCCAGGCTCGTTCTCTGGCAAATTTAATTCGCCAATGCCGCAGCGCGGGCCTGAACCCAACCATCTTATGTCATTAGCAATTTTCATCAAACTAACCGCTAGTACATTGAGAGCGCCGCTCGCTTCAACCAACGCATCATTGGCAGCTAATGCTTCGAATTTATTGGCGGCAGAAATAAATGCAAACCCAGTCGCTTCAGCAACTTTTGCGGCAAATTTTTCAGCAAAGCCTTTAGCGCAATTCAGGCCTGTGCCAACTGCGGTTCCCCCTTGCGCTAATGACAATAAATTAGGAACGGAATTTTCAATACGTTTTAAACCCAAAGCAAGCTGTGTCTGGTATCCTGAAAATTCTTGGCCTAAAGTTAAAGGTGTTGCATCCTGTAAATGAGTGCGCCCAATTTTTACAATGTTGTTAAATTCATTAGCTTTATGAGCAATCGCATCGTGCAATTTTTTTAACGCTGGAATAAGATTCTGTTTAACTTCACAAACAGCGGCAATGTGCATAGCAGTTGGAAATGTATCGTTGGAAGATTGCCCCATATTCACATGATCATTAGGATGTACAGGGGATTTGCTACCTTTTTGCCCGCCAAGAATTTCAATAGCCCGGTTAGATAAAACTTCATTTATATTCATATTCGTTTGCGTTCCAGAGCCAGTTTGCCAAACAGCAAGAGGGAAATTCTCTAAGCTTAACTTTTCATTTAAAACTTCATCAGCAGCTTGTACTATTGCCGCGCCTAATTTAGCATCTAGCTTGCCTAATTCGATATTGACTAATGCAGCTGATTTTTTTAGAATTGCAAGAGATTTTATTAAAGGTTGCGGCATCTTTTCTACGCCAATGTTAAAATTATGCAAAGATCGTTGAGTTTGCGCCCCCCAATAAAAATTAGCTGGTACCTCAATGTTGCCAAAGCTATCACCTTCAGTGCGGTATTGCGTTGGTTTGGCTTGATTTTGCATGTTGATTACCTTTAAAAAATTTCAGTAATATGGATAATACACTTATCATAATATAATATCTAGCAATTATTAAAGGCTTAATGTGAAAAAATTTGCGGCTAAAATTAGTAAAGATTATATACTTTATATGGTTGTTTCGGTAATAGTGATTACTGAGTTGGCGCTTGATTTTTACGTCCCTATGCTTTCGCAAATTCGCCATGAATTCGGCGCTAGTGAAGCATTGATTGAAGTGACAATGTCATCCTATTTTCTTGGGGTTGGTGTTTCGGCTATTGTTTATGGTAATCTTTCAGATGTTTGGGGAAGGAGGAGATGTTTTATAACAGGGATACTTTTATTTATCATTGGTACGTTCGGTTGTTATATAGCTAAAGAAAATGTCTTTATTCTGATTTTTTACCGTTTTGTGCAAGGCTGTGGCTCTGGAGTTGCATGGGCGATTGGTAACGCAACTATGCGCGATATATATTCAGGCAAAGAATTTGCTGGGGCAATTACGTTGTTGCATTTAATTTCGGGTATGGTACCCGTTGTAGCACCAACAATTGGAGGGTATATTGGTCAGGAATATGGTTGGCGCATAGCTTTTTTAAGCTTATTTATGGTGGCTTCCGTAGTTTTTTTATTGTTTTATTGGAATTTTAAAGAAACCAATCATAATAGGCCGAAATTTTCATGGCATAAAATGACGGGTGATTATTTAACTTTATTGTATAGTACTAATTTCTGGCAATTTGCTGTTATAAAGGTATTGGCAGTTTCAGCAATATTTGTAGAGCTTAGTAATATTACTTTGATTTTTGTTGAAACTTATGGCCTTAGTGTTTCTGCCGCTGGCTATTATGTTTCAGCTGGCTGCATCGCTTATGTATTTGGAGGCTTTTTGAGCACCTATTTATTGAATTATCGAAGTTCAGAGCAGTTAACTATTCTCGGCATGCTCTTGATAGCCATAGGATATTTGCTTTTGTTAATAATTGGTCAATTTATCCATTTAAATCCATTACTGATCCAAATTATAAAAAGCCCTGCATACGTTGGTTTTGCATTATTATTTGCTAACGCTACTTACTGTATTGTCAGCCGCTTCTCAGAAATGGCCGGCAGCGCTTCCGCTTTGATGATAACATTTGAGATGCTTGCCAGCTCTGCTGGTATTAATTTAGTCAGCCTATTTTTAGATGGAACGATGCGCCCTGTTGCGTATTATGTACTGCTATGTATGGCGATTGCTATATGGCCTTTATTGTTTTTAAAACCAAAAGCAAATGGCATCTATACCCAATAACTTCAAGTCCGTTGGGTATATAAAAAAGCTTGGGGAGTAAATATTATTATGTTAAAGTGAAGTTATTAATTTTTTTTATTTAAAATGATATCATCAAGTAATAAATATGATCTAATCATTTTTGATTGCGATGGAACATTAGTCGATTCAGAAATGCTTATTCATCAAAGCTGCTCTGCCGCGTTGCGCGAGCAGGGTTTTGCTAAATTTACCCCAGAATATTGCGCTTCTACATTTAAGGGCATCAGTATGCGGGATATATTAATTTTATTGCAAGCAGAGTTGGGTTCGTCATTTAAAGCAGAATTATTCATGCGCAATGCTTCTGAAAAAAGTGATCTTCTTATCGCAGAACATATTCGCCCAATTAATAATGCTGCACAACTGCTAACTTATTTAGATAACACACCAAAGTGCGTTGCTTCTAATGGTGAGCATGAGCGGGTAGTGCTTTCATTAGAATCCACTAACTTGAAAAAATTTTTTGCTGATAAAGATATTTTTACCTATCGCATGGTCGGTAAAGCGAAGCCAGCGCCTGACCTTTTTTTATATGCAGCGGAACAAATGAGGTTTAGTGCTGCTAAATGTTTAGTTATTGAAGATAGTTTAATTGGAGTGCGTGCGGCGCGCGCAGCTAATATGGATGTTATCTATATAAAAAGTGATGCTCATTCCAAAGAGGAAAGCGCAGTGCTGGAATATAAGCCATTAGCCATGATTGATGATTTGTTAGAAGTTAAAAAATACTTGCATTAATTATTATAATAACGTCAAATGTGAAGAGTATCATTTTAAAGAACGTTCTCACTTTATGCGAAAAATAATTAAGCTATTATTGATGATGTGTGTTTTGGTATCTGAAGCTAATGCCGTTGGTATCCCGCGGGCAGTCGGTGGGGAGGCGCGCATCAAAATAGTTAACTACATGCCAAATACAGTTTATAAGTTTGTGGGGCATTATTTATATCAGTCAATAATTGAGTTTGCGCCAGGTGAGGAGATACAAACAATTTCAATGGGAACGCCAACTCCATGGCAAGTTGTTCCTGCTGGTAACCGAATTTTTGTTAAGCCAATCGAAGATGATGCCAGCACAAACATGACTGTGATCACTAATAAGCGCATGTACTTTTTTGAAATGCATGCTGAAGATGCTATGGGTGTGGCCGATAATCGTTTAGCATTTGTATTAAAATTTATTTATCCTGATGATGTTGCTTATTCTTCCGTTACCCATATTAGTCAGTTCCAAGGGCCTGATCTAAGTAAACCAGAAGCCTATAATTTTAAATATGCAATAGCAGGTAAAGCAAAGAATATTGAGCCTAAACTGGTATTTGATGATGGTGAATTTACCTACATGAAATTTAATGAAATTAATGCTGAGCTACCAGCTGTTTTCTTAGTTAAAGAAGGTGGCCAAGAAGAGCTGGTAAACTACCGAATTGCTCATGGCTATTTAATTATTGAAAGGGTCGCTAACCGATTTACACTACGCCATGGAAGTGATATACTGTGCGTATATAACGAAAAAGAAGATAGTTAAGCTATCTTTGCTAACATCGCTTTAAGTAATGCAAGAAATAATTCATTTAAGAGTACATTCCGAATATTCATTCGGCCATGGAGCGATAAAAATCAAGAATTTGGTAAAGCATTGTGCCGCCCAGAAAATGCCAGCTTTGGCACTAACGGATAAACACAATTTATTTGCTGCTCTAGAATTTTCTTTAGCGTGTTGTGAAGCTGGTGTGCAACCTATAATTGGCAGTGTGATTAAAGTTGATTTTTCTAGCTTTTTTAATAATCAACTTGAAGGAAAATACAATGTATGCGAAGTTTTGGTTATTGCTAAAAATCAGATTGGCTGGCAAAATCTTCTTAACTTAATTAGCAATGAGGCAGCTGCAAGTGGTGAGGAATTAATTGCGGCAAAAGGTATTAATTATAGTAAGTTAATTGAGTTAAGCGATGGTTTGCTATTATTATGTGGTGGGCTTGATTCGCCAATATATAGATGTTTGGCGCAAAAAAAACTCGATGTTGCAAATAACATCCTTGATGATTTGAATAAACATTTTAATAGCCATTTTTATTTAGAAATTCATCGCCATGGCTTGCCAGAAGAGCAAGAGCTGGAAGAATTCTTACTTGAATATGCATATGCAAAAGATGTTCCGATCGTTGCTGTAAATCAGGTAGCTTTTTTAACGCCAGATATGTATCAAGCGCAAGATGTATTGCTTTGCATAACGGGGGGTTATAATATTTATGAGGATAATCGCAAGAAAGCAGTAGCAGCGCATTACTTTAAATCAGCTGCAGAAATGAAAGAGCTATTTGCTGATTTACCCGAGGCTTTGGCTAATACTAGTTTGATTGCAAAAAGATGCTCCGTCATGGCACAGGCTAACCCGCCTTTATTGCCAAGTTTCGCATGTGCTAAAGGGCGCACTGAGCAAGAAGAGTTATCATTACAAGCTTATGAAGGCTTGCAACAGAAATTGCAAAATATTGCAGCAGAAAAACATCAGGAATATTTTGATCGCCTGGAGTATGAGCTTAAGGTGGTAGAATCGATGAAATATCCAGGATACTTTTTAATAGTTTCTGATTTTATTCGCTGGAGCAAGCAGCAGGGGATTCCTGTAGGGCCTGGGCGTGGTTCTGGAGCTGGTTCGGTAGTTGCTTGGGCATTGCAGATTACTGATCTTGATCCATTGCGATTTGGGCTGCTATTCGAAAGGTTTTTAAACCCTGAGCGCGTTTCAATGCCGGATTTTGATATAGATTTTTGCCAAGAGCGCCGTGATGAAGTAATTTCTTATGTCCAAAGCAAGTATGGTGTAGACAAAGTTGCACAAATTGTAACCTTTGGAAAATTACAGGCAAGAGCCGTGCTGCGTGATGTTGGCCGTGTGTTGAGCTTTGGTTATGGGCAAATAAATGAAATATGTAAAAAAGTTCCGTATAATCCAGCTAATCCTATTACGTTAGCAGAAGCAATCAATCTTGATAAAGAACTGCAGCAAGAACGTATTAATAATCCTGAAATAAAGCAGCTATTAGACATAAGCTTGCAGTTAGAAGGGATGACTAGGCATGTTTCTACCCATGCAGCTGGTATTGTGATTGCCGATCGTCCTTTGCTTGAATTAGTGCCGCTTTATCGTGATCACAATTCTTCTATGCCAGCAGTGCAGTACTCAATGAAATATGCTGAAATTGCTGGCTTGGTTAAATTTGACTTTTTGGGCTTAAAAACCCTAACGATGATTTCTTGGGCTTGTAAACTTATTGAAGATGGGGATTTTGATATTTCCTCTATTCTCTTAGATGATGAAAAAACTTATCAAATGCTAGCGCGCGGTGAAACTATTGGTGTTTTTCAGTTTGAAAGTGCAGGCATGCGCGAAGCTATTAAAAAGTTAAAGCCAGATAAAATTGATGATTTAATTGCCTTAGGTTCACTTTATCGCCCTGGGCCTATGGATAACATCCCACAGTATATAAACCGGAAACATGGTTTGGAAAAAGCCGAGTATTTACACCCAGCTCTAGAAAGTATTTTACAAGAAACATATGGAATTATTGTATACCAAGAGCAAGTTATGGAAATTGCCCAAAAACTTGCTGGTTATACATTAGGCGGCGCTGATTTATTACGACGAGCAATGGGTAAAAAAATAAAATCAGAGATGGAAGCGCAACGGCAAATTTTTGTTGAAGGTGCAATTAGTAATAATGTTAAGAAAGAGCTGGCAGTAGAGATATTTAATTTAGTAGAGAAGTTTGCTAGCTATGGATTTAATAAATCACATGCTGCAGCTTATGCTTTGATTTCTTACCAAACAGCTTATTTAAAGGCGAATTATCCATTAGCATTTTTAATTGCTTCTATAAATTTAGAAATAGATGATACTGATAAAATAGCTACCTTTCTACAAGAGGCAAAACGCCTAGGTATTACTTGTTTAAACCCCGACATAAACCGTTCCGATACTTTGTTTTCTCCAGAAGATAACTCAATGCGTTTCGGCTTGTCAGCAATTAAAAATGCGGGAAAAAAAGCTATTGATGCCATAATCAATGAAAGAAAGACTCATGGTGAATTTAAAGACATATTTGATTTTGCTGCACGCTGTTCAGCCTTTTTGAATAAAAGATTATTTGAAAACTTGGCGCGGGCAGGGGCTTTTGCTAATTTACATAAAAACCGGCAACAATTATTTTTAGCTACTGAGCAAATTTTACAATATGGTGCTAATTATTTAAGAGATAAAAACACAAAACAAGCAGGTTTATTTGATAAGTTAGATAGTGCTTTGCATAAAATAACTCCTGAATTACCTGAAGTGGATGATTGGCAAGGGCGGCACTTATTGGAGGCCGAATTTGCTGCATGTGGCCTTTATTTATCTATGCACCCGCTAGAGCCTTACCAATCTCTTTTGGCGCATAAAAGGGTTGTTAATGCTGGCTCCATAGAAATATTCGCTGACTCATCTACCAATAAAATGGCAGTTGCAGGGGTGATCAATGCTAAACGTATACGCTCTTCAGCACGTAAAAAATATGCCTTTATACAACTTTCTGATCTACACGGAATTATCGAAGTTTCTATCTTCAATGAAGAATTATTAGTACGCAACCTTGAACTTTTAGAAGTTGGGGCGTTGGTTTATTTTGAAGTTGATGTGCGTAAAGATGAAACAGGGTTGCGCATTATTGCAAGTAATATACTGCCGATAGATGAGGCTCTCAAAAATGTTGACGCTGAATGTTGGCTTTATATAAATGAGCAAGCGGATTTGGAATTAATAAATAAATATTTTAAGCCACAAGGGCGCAGGGTTGTTTTAGTCGCGGATGTTGCTGATAAAGGAAAAGTTTTCTTTAAAGTTAAAAAGCCGTTATATATTGCTAATGACGATATAGCGGTCTTAAGAACATTAAAAGGGGTTAAACTGGTTGAAAAATAATAATCAAAAAGTAGAAATATATTGTGACGGCGCTTGCAGTGGCAACCCTGGCCCTGGTGGTTGGGGGGTTGTTTTGCTGTATGGTGATCACCAAAAAAAACTTTCAGGGTTTGAAAGCAATACAACGAATAATCGCATGGAGTTAGTGGCGGCGATTCAGGGGCTAAAAGCAATAAAGCGCCAGATGCCAATTGTTATTTATACTGACAGCCAGTATGTAAAAAATGGCATTACCAAGTGGATTAATACTTGGCTGCGTAATAATTGGAATAATCTTAAAGTTAAAAACATTGATTTATGGCAAGAGCTATATGGCCTTGTAACACAGCATCAAATTGATTGGCATTGGGTAAAAGGGCATAATGGTAATTTTTACAATGAGTTAGCTGATAGTTTAGCACGGGAGGCGATTAGAGAAATGAAAGACATTCCTAATGCTAATAGTGCCAAGTTAGCTTTTAGCGCTAGTAATTAATTGATCAAATGCATAAAAACTTCTGCCATATTAAAACCAACCTCTTCAAGTTGTCCATTGGATACATATACCCAATGAACATTAAGGCACTGGATTTTTATTCGGCATAGCAATGAATCTCCCGCGAATTCGTGAGAATTCGCAAAGCCGTAGCCTGAGCCTTCGGCCCAGCACCCCAGGCATGGGCTTTCCTCATTTTTGGCTTCAATTGCTCTTGCTCAAAAACCCATTATTAATTCTTCTCAACATAATCCCAAATGAATTGCTCTAATAGGCGTACCCCAAATCCAGTTGCGCCTTTGGGGCTCAGGTCAGAAGAATTTTTAACCCAAGATACACCAGCAATATCTAAATGTGCCCAAGCAACATTATCGTGGATAAACCTCTTTAAAAACTGGGCGGCAGTTATACTACCTGCGCCGCGGCCGCTGCCAACGTTTTTTATATCAGCAATATCAGAATCTATTTGTTTATCATATTCTTTACCCATTGGTAAGCGCCAAATTTTTTCACCACTTTTTTCGCTGGCTTTACTTAGTTGCAAAGCTAATGTATCACTATTTGAGAACAATCCAGCAGTAATATCCCCTAACGCTACTGAAATAGCACCAGTCAAAGTAGCGAGATCAATGACTATATTCGGGCGATATTGAGTTTGTACATACCATAAGACATCAGCAAGCACTAACCTACCTTCAGCGTCAGTATTATCAACTTCAACTGTTTGCCCAGACATAGTGCGTACCACATCACTTGGCCGTTGCGCTGAACCAGAAGGCATATTCTCAACTAAACCAATAGCACCTATAACATTAACTTTAGCTTTACGTGTTGCTAGTGCTTTAATTAATGATGTTACCACAGCGGCACCGGTCATATCTGTTTTCATGTCGCTAATGCCTGAGGTAGGCTTAAGGTTGATGCCTCCTGTATCAAAGGTAACACCTTTGCCGACAAAGGCTGTAGAGAATTCGTTATTATTAGTATTGCCTTTCCATTCCATAATAGCAATATAAGGAGCGTTAATACTGCCTTGTGCCACCCCTAAAAGCGCGTGCATGCCTAATGACTTCATTTCGCTTTCACTTAAAATGGTAACCTTAACTCCATATTGCTGAAGTTCTAATGCTATATCTGCAAATGCTTTTGGGGTTAGGACATTAGGTGGCTCACTGGTTAAGTTGCGGCTTAGATGCACAGCATCGGCTATTTTTTCAAAACGGCTAAGGAAAGTATCTTGTACATTGGTAGCGTCATGTGCCAAGCCAAATGATAAAGATTTTAAATAAAGCTGATGTTCTTCTTGTTTGATAGCGTAGTATTTGTAAAAACCGTAATTGCGTAATTTAGCGCCAAAAGCTATGTTAATGGCAACTTCGGAATCTGAGATATTCTCTAATTCCAAATTTTCTATTATCACCGCAGCTTTTTCTATTTTATTGTTATTGCATTGTAATGCTAACTTACCGCCTATGTCGCGGGCACGCGCAAGATCAAAATCAGTGCGCATTCCCATACCAAGTAGAATTATGCGTTCAACACCATTAATCTCACTAGGTAAATAAACATCAAGAAACTGACCTTTTTGCCCTTTGAAGTTATTACTAGAGCCCATAGCGGTGGTTAGCAAATTATTACAATTAGCGTTTAATTTTGCTGTATAAGCATTAATTTCGCTGTTTTCAAAAATAGGCAAAATTAAAATCTTGGCCTGAACTTCGGCCATGGTATGGAACGTTATGCGCATAATTGTTACTCCGCTTTATTTAACTTAATGAACCGTAATATATAGTATCATATCGACTGTCGCAAGGATATTTGTGTTTTATCAAAATTTATACACAATTTGCGCAGTTAATAAGTGAAAACGGCGTTCAAGGCCTTTAAATATATTAACAGTGTTTTGTGCGCCAGTGCTACTAGTTAGAGTATAACGTTCCGGTGCTTTGCCAAGGTTAGCATAGTGGTAAGAAAAATTAAGGAACACATGGTCGCGTAGTTTTAAGTGTGTTCCTAGGCCAATCTTCCAGGCAAATTTGAAAGATTTGCGCTGCTTTACTTTTTCCGCAACGCCAGTAGCTGCGGTAGCAGATGCATCCCATGTTGCTGAGCTGGCAGGGAATGTATAATGAATGTTATTAATTTTGCTTCTGCTTAGGCCTAAACCAAAGCCGAAATATGGTGTGAATAGTGAATTTTCTTCTTCAAAATCAAAATTAACATTAAATAAAGCTGCGGTGGTGCGTAACTTACCAGTTAGGTAGTTATTACCTGGATACAGTTTAAAGGTAGAATTAGAAGTATGGATTATTTCCAATGCACCAATAAAGTCGCCAAATCTTTTACCTACTTCGAAATTATAAAATCTAAGGCTATCTTGCTTAACCTTATCATAGTTGAAGCTACCATTTACATCAGCAACATTAAATTTGCGGGCAGTTAAGCCACCGCCACCACCAACCGCAACATGTACATCCTTTAACATGCTAAGGTCAAGCGCGTTTGCACTTATTGGCAACAAAAGTGGTGCAGCAATTACCGCTGCTGAAATTTTTTTAAACATAATATCCCCTTATCAATTTATATAATTGACCATAGATATTATATCCAATGCTGGCAAGGGGAAAATTAAAAAACTCAGCAAAAATTAGCCAGCCTAGTAAACGTGGGTAAAGCAATGCTATTAGGTTTATAATACGCCAAAGGTTTTCCAGCATCACTGGCGGCAGCCATTTCATTGCATAGTGGAAACTCGGCGAGAATTGGAATATTATGTTGTTTTGCTAATTTCTCAGCACCATTTTGGCCAAATATATAATTTTTGGAGGAATTGGTTTCGGCTTGAAAGTAACTCATATTTTCCACTAGCCCTAGTATAGGTACATTCAGCTTAGCATACATATCAATTGCTTTAGCAGCATCTAGTAAAGCCAATTTTTGCGGAGTAGTAACAATAATCACTCCATCTAATAAATAATTTTCGGCTAAACTAAGATGCACATCACCAGTGCCAGGAGGGGTGTCGATAATTAAATAATCAAGTTCGCCTTGTGAATTACCCCATTTGGTCATCCTTAATAATTGGTAAAGGATCTTAGTAGTCATCGGCCCACGCCAGATAGTGGCATTTTTTTTATCAACTAAAAAACCCACAGACATTAATTGTAACCCATATTTCTCATGTGGTAACATAAGGTTATCTTCTAAAATGGGCTTTTGTTCTAATGAAAAAATCTGCGGTATGGAAGGCCCATAAATATCGGCATCAAGCAAGCCAACGTTTTTTCCGGCTAATTGCAGGGCAATTGCAAGGTTGGCAGCAATTGTTGATTTGCCAACGCCACCTTTACCTGAAGCAACGATAATTATTTTACGCACCCCTTTAACAGGGGTAGGAAGTTTTACACAGCTATTTTTCATAATGATACAGTTTACGCAGTAATCCTAATGCTGGGGCGGCAAAGCAGCTCCAGCAGTTCATAATGGTTATGAACATGGTAAAAGTTGGGTGCTAGTTTGTGAATTTGATTTATATCAACGCTATCACCAAATAATACTGGTTGGCAACCAGTGTTTACAGCGCATTGCATATCAACTATTGTATCCCCCACAAACCACACTTCATTAGCTTTGTTTACAGGAAAATTGCAATTTTTTAGCGCTTGCTGAGCGGGGATTGCCGAAGGTTTATCCTGCGGGGTATCTTCAGCACCGATAGTAGTGTGAAAATAATTATCCCAATGCAAGAAGGCTACCTCTTTACGTAAGATATCACCATGTTTATTACTTACAAGCATGGAAAAAATACCTTGCTCATGTAGTAATTTTAATATTGCCACCACACCATCAAAAGGGGTAAGGAATTGCAAGTGGTGTTTCATATAGTATTCATAATATACTTTGCGCATTTGCGCATAACGCTCCCCGAATAGTGTAGGGAAGTATTCACGCATTGAACCATGCATCTTGCTTTTTACTTCTTCCATACTCCATGTTGGCATTGAAGCTTGTTCAAAAGTATGGTTTATAGAAGCATGCATCAGCTTCCAGTTATCAATTAATGTGTTATCCCAGTCAAATATTATAGCTTTAGGTTTTGCAACTAACACGACGTTACCTCTATTTTGAGCGTAATAAACGCAAAGAATTAAAAATAACCAGCAATGAGGAGGTGGACATAGCTATTGTTGCAATAAGCGGTGTGACCATTCCCCAAAAAGCCAGCGGTATGCTGATTATATTATAAGCAAAAGAAATGGTAAAGTTTTCTTTTACAATTCGGTCGGACTGCTTGGCGACTTTTATTGCCTCGGGAATGGCGATAAGTTTTTTGCCTGTAAAAACAACATCGGCACAACTTTGTGGCAAATCCAACGCGGTGATAGGGGATATTGAAACATTAGCCTGTTTTAAAGCGGCGGCATCATTGAGGCCATCGCCCACCATCAATACATTTAATCCCTGTTGTTGAAGGTTGATAATAAAGTTACATTTATCTGCGGGAAGCATATTGCTGTGTGCTTCGGTAATCGCTAGAGATTTAGCTATTCCTTGAACTACAGAAGGGCGATCACCAGAAAGCATGATAATTCGCTGAAAGGTTTTTTGTAATTTGGCTAATGTTTCTGCGGCATCTTCACGTAGCGCATCTTTGAAAATAAGCCTTATTGGAGGTTTGTTGCCATCAACAAACCAGGTTTCAGAATATATGTCATCGCTACGATAAGCAGAAGCTAATTTGCCAAGGTATAATTTCCTGCCAGTTAGCGAAGCAGTTAAGCCAATACCCTGCTGTTCTTGAATGTTCTTTAAAGGGCGAGAGTTTTTCATCAGCTCATTTATAGCTTTGCATAATGGATGCTTACTTGCTGCAGCTAAACGGGCTATTAAGTTAAATGTTTTATCATCAATTTCGTTACGATTAATAATAGTAGGAGTACCAGTTGTTAGGGTGCCTGTTTTATCCAAAATGGCAACGTTAGCTTCAGCTAATTTTTCAAGAGCATTACTAGTGCGTATGTAAATACCTTTTGCAAATAACCGCGCACTAGCGGTTACTTGCACAACAGGCACGGCAATCGCCAAAGCGCAAGGGCAAGTGATGATTAAGAGTGAAACTGCGTATAATAAAGCTTGCTGCCAGGCTATCTGTTGCCAGCCAAACCAAAAACCAAAAGTGATAAAGCTAGCTGATAACACCAAAGGCATATACCAGCGAGAAACTCTATCAGCGATGTCTACATATTTAGCGCGCCCCTGTTCGGCGTTTTCCATTAACCTTATTATTTCTCCCAGTACAGTATCTTCGCCGCAGCTTTTGACAATTAATTTTAAAGGATCGCCTAAATTTAATGTGCCTGCATGTACTAAAACTCCTTTTTTTACTGGAACAGGTATAGATTCACCGGTAATTAAGCTATTGTCTACATGGCCATTTCCTTCTATGATAATTCCATCGGCAGGAATAATTGCGCCGCTTGTCACTAAAACTTCATCATTAGGGCGAATATTTTTAATATTGGTTAAAACATATTGATTATCACGCCATATTGTAGCGGCGCGCGCTTGTGCCAAAACTAATTGCCGCGCTCTATCTCTGGCCTTGTTGCGGGCGCGCAATTCTAAATAGCGCCCTGCAAGCAATGCGCTAATCAAGCTCAAGGCAGCATCAAAATAAGTATAAGCGTGGCTTTGCCATGTTTCAAGCAGGCTAATAACAAGCGTTAGTATAATAGCAATACTGATGGGGATATCCATATTGCTGCGCCTTGCTTTAACTGCAGTTATCGCATTGCGAAAAAACGGTACGCCGCTGTAAAGTGCAGCAGGTATTGTTATAATCGTTGTTAAATAATGTAATAAACTACGGGTATAAATGCCAAGAGAATCGCCAGCATTGCCCGCCCAAATGCCAATCGATAGCATCATTACATTGGCAGCAGCAATAACTGCAATTCCTAGGCGTTTTAGTAGTTCATTTTCTTGTTTTTTATAATCATTCTCAAGTAAAGATGGGTCAAATGGAATCAACTTGTAACCAAGCTTGTTAATAGTTGCAACTAAGTTAGTTATCTCTTCTTTTGCACCCTGCCATTCTATTAACATGCGATTAGTAGATAAGTTAACCCGTGCATTTATGACATTTGGTTGCGCTTTTAAGGTATGTTCAATTAACCAAATGCAAGACCCGCATTTGATGTTTTCCACTAATAAATATGTTTGATAATGATCATTTTTATTAATAACATGCTCAAGGTAATCTAATTCATTAGAAATTGCCTGTACTGTAGGCGGTGATGCATTATATATATTACGACAATATTCATAAAATTGATGTAAATTTAGCTTTTTTATTAACGAATAGGCGGTTTTGCAGCCGAGACAACAGAAATTTTTTCTTGTGTTCGAATATATTGGGGCGCTACAATGAATACAGGCGTGGGTCATATAAGTAAGAATAATTAATTTTTTACTTGAGATTTGCTAATAAAATGCCTAGTGTGACAACAAGTCAAGCTACTCCTAAAAGAATTTTGTATTTAGGTGGTGAATGGTGGCATAAATAGATTTTTGAAGGATGTTTTATATGGAAATAAAAAATTTAAAAAATGAGAAGCTGTACAGAGAGTATGAAGTTGTATTACCTTCTGCTGATGCAGTGAAAAAAGCAGAAGAAGATTTGACAAAAGCAGCCGAAACATATGAAATGGCTGGTTTTCGCCCTGGTAAAGTGCCGCTAAATATTGTTCGCAAACGCCTTTATGCAGATATTTTAAGCGAAGCTATAAAAGAACAAGCTAACATGGCTTTAACAGAAGTTCTTAGAAAGGAAAATGTAATTCCTGCTCCAACGCCAACTGTGGAATTGCGTCAGTTTGATGAAAAAGGCTCAATGACTGTGCATATTTCTATGGAAGTGTTTCCTGAAGTTCCAACAATTGATTGGAAAAAAATTGAGATTGAGCAGTTGCAAATAGACTTAGGTGAACAAGATTTAAGAGAAGCGCACAACGATATTTTAAAAAATTTCCGCAACTATAATAAGCCAGAAAATGAAGATTATGCAGCAGCAACTAATGATGCGGTAGTTATAGATTTCGTTGGCACTTGCGAAGAAAAAGAATTTGAAGGCGGTTCAGCCAATGGCGTGCGCCTTGTGCTTGGTTCACAAACCTTTATTCCAGGGTTTGAAGAGCAGCTTGTTGGCGTTAAAGCTGGCGAGGAAAAGCAAATAAATGTGACAATTCCTGATAATTATCCTGCTACAGAAATAGCAGGCAAGCAGGCGACCTTTGCTGTGAAAGTAAATGAAGTGCTGCAGCCTGAAGATGTTGGGGAAATTAACGATGAGTTCGCACAAAAGCTAGGCTTGAAAGACCTAGAGCAGCTCAATAGCATGATCCTTGATAAAGTTAAGATGGATTTCCAATCGATCGCACGTTTGCGGATGAAAAAAATGTTATTTGATCAAGTTGATAACAGCTACCGCTTTGATGTGCCAGAAAGCATGATAAAGGTTGATTTCGATGCAATGTGGCGTGAAATTGAAGCTCAGTACAATAAAGATGCTTCAGTGTTTAATGGTAAAACTATGGATGAATTGCGCGAAGAGTACAGGCAAGTAGCAGCAAGGCGCGTACGCGTTGGCATTATTTTGGCTAATGTTGCTCGCCAGAATGAAATCTCAATCACTGATGATGATTGCAAGCAAGCTGTATTGATGGAAGCAATGCGCCGCCCTGGCCAAGAGCAGATGGTTTTTGATTTCTACAAAAAGCCAGAAAACTTGGAAAGACTAAAAGGTCCTATACTTGAAGAAAAAGCTGTAGACTTTATCTTAACACAAGTGCAGACTAAGGATGTCCAAGTTACTTCAAAAGAGTTTTTTGAAAAATATGCTAAGGACTTAAACGCTGACGCTGCGTAATGTATTATAGGAGGAGATGATATGAACTCTCGTCGGTTTACAAATTTAGTTGAAGATACAATAAATGCACAATTAGTGCCAATTGTTGTTGAGCAAACTCCCCGCGGAGAGAGGTCTTTTGATATTTATTCAAGGCTGCTTAAAGAACGGGTAGTTTTTTTAACTGGCGAAGTTGAAGACAACATATCATCTCTTTTAGTAGCGCAGTTATTGTTCTTGGAGTCGGAAGACCCTGAAAAGGATATTTACTTATATGTAAATTCACCTGGTGGGGTTATAACTTCTGGTATGGCTATTTATGATACTATGCAATATATAAAGCCAGATGTAGCAACATTGTGTATTGGTCAAGCTTGTTCAATGGGCTCTATGTTGCTTACTGCTGGCGCTAAAGGGAAGCGTTATGCTTTGCCAAATGCAAGGGTGATGATTCATCAGCCATTGGGGGGGTTTCGTGGCCAAGCGACTGATATAGAGATACATGCCCAAGAAATATTGAAGACTAAAGAACGCATGAATAAGCTGTATATGCATCATACAGGGCAGCCTTTAGAAGTAATTAAAGAAAAGGTGGAGCGGGACTGTTTCCTTTCGGCGCAAGAAGCGAAAGATTTTGGTTTGGTTGATCAAGTGGTGGCAAACCGAAAGGCAATTAAAGTGAGCAAAAAGAAGGAGGGGGAGAATGTCAAATGAAATAACAAATAAAGCATCTTTATTGTGTTCTTTTTGCGGCAAGAGCCAAAATGAAGTGCGTAAATTGATTTCTGGCCCTGGTGTTTTTATTTGCGATGAATGTATTACATTATGTGCAGAAATCATTGGTGAAGACATCAAAAACTCTATTATCCGTGGCGAAGGTATTCCTAGCCCTAAAGACATATATACAGTATTGGAGCAATATGTAATAGGCCAAAAGCAGGCAAAGAAAATATTATCAGTTGCGGTGCATAACCATTATAAACGCCTCTCTAATTTAGATACTAAGAGCGATGTGGAGATTGCTAAGTCAAATATCCTGATTATCGGCCCAACTGGTTGCGGTAAGACTTTGATGGCGCAGACTATAGCTAAGATATTAGATGTGCCTTTTGCAATTGCTGATGCGACAACTCTCACTGAAGCTGGGTATGTTGGTGAAGATGTAGAAAATATAATTTTACGCCTGCTACAAGCTGCAGATTATAACGTTGAGCGGGCACAAAAAGGAATTGTTTACATTGATGAAGTTGATAAAATTTCGCGTAAATCTGATAGCCCTTCTATTACGCGTGATGTGTCAGGGGAAGGGGTGCAGCAAGCCTTATTAAAGCTTATGGAAGGTACAGTTGCTGCAGTGCCGCCGCAAGGTGGGCGTAAACACCCGCAGCAGGAATTTTTGCAAGTTGATACTACTAATATTCTGTTTATTTGCAGTGGTGCCTTTGCTGGCTTAGAAAAAATAATTTCTGCACGCGGTGGTAACTCAGGAATTGGCTTTGGCGCTGAAATAAAAAATAAAAAAAGCATGGATGTAGGGGAAACACTAAAGCATGTTGAACCAGAAGATTTGGTCAAATACGGGTTAATTCCAGAATTTATAGGTAGGTTGCCTGTAATTGCCACCATTGATGACCTCGATGAAAATGCCTTAACCCACATTTTAACTGATCCTAAAAATGCACTAACTAAGCAATACCAAAAGCTTTTTGAGATGGAGGGGGTTAAGTTACAATTCAATAAAGGGGCATTGATTGAAATTGCACGTAAGGCAGTTAAGCGCAAAACAGGCGCTAGGGGGCTGCGCACTATTATGGAAGAGTTATTGCTTGACCTAATGTACGAAATCCCAGGTATGCCAGATGTTGCAAGCGTGATGATTGATGAGCAAGCAGTTCTCGGCAAAAGCAAACCCAAAGTTATTTATAAAAAAAAAGAAATAGGGCAGAAGAAAGCTGAGGGGCAGAGATAGTCAATTTACCTTGAGCTTGTGTATTATCGCCTTTGCTCGCAAATAAATATTAGATTACTGTAATTTTCTTCTTGCCTTTTGTAGGAATTTATATTACAAACCTATTCGCAATCAGAATTGTGTTTTTGGGCGATTAGCTCAGCTGGTAGAGCATCTCGTTTACACCGAGGAGGTCGGCAGTTCGACCCTGTCATCGCCCACCAATCTAATATAATTCTTGCTGCTTTTTTTTGGGGACGTAGCTCAGTTGGTTAGAGTGCTGGCCTGTCACGCCAGAGGTCGCGAGTTCGAGTCTCGTCGTCCCCGCCATTAAAAGGGCTGTATATGAAAAAACTTTTCCTCCCAGTGCTATTTGTATTTTCTATATGGCTGGCGGGGCTTTTTTTTTATCATTATCATATAATAAATATTTCTAAAATTGTTAAGATTTGTGATGCAGATGCGGTTGTTGTTTTAACTGGCGGCCATGCTCGTATTGCTGATGCCATAAATTTACTAAAGCCTAATTCCAAACAGATTTTACTTATCTCTGGCACGGGAATTGGCGTTACCAAAAAAGATATTATGCATGTTTTCTCCAAGAATAATAATGCATTTGCGGAAAGGATATTTATCGGTTCATATGCGCAAAATACTATAGATAATGCCACTGAGGCAAAAGCTTTTGTATTAATGCATAACTTAAAAAGTATTTGCTTGGTAACTTCTGACTACCATATGCCGCGTAGTTTTTTATTGTTTAAAGATAAGCTTCCTCAACATGTATTAATTACTCCTTATGCAATTAATAGCAGGGCTAATATGAATAACTGGCAGTATATTAAGTTATTGCTGCAGGAATACAATAAATTTTTATATAGTTTTTTGCTAAAGCGCTAGCCGCAATTTCTTTCAGGAGAAGGAGAGTAATTTTTCCGTTCGGATAATACTTGCTCTGTGAATTTTCCTTGCTTTTGGGGAGGAGAGCTTTGAGTTAGCGTTTCTTCCTTGTCACGTTTTCTTTTGCAGTTAATGCAAACAATATCTTCTTTATTAGGTTTTTCCTGGAAAAGATTAGGTAAAGCTGATGGATTAAATATTGATTCAATCGGATTACCATCTTTATCACATATAGGAGGCGTGCTCTGATTGTCAGGGATGGCAATTTCATCAGAATCAGGGGTGCTAGTGGATAGCTTTAAAATTGCTTCATTCAAAAGCGGCTCTATAATTCCTTTTACTGCTTCATTTTCTATACCGCTAGCACAATCCATTAAGCTATCTAATACACCCCAAATATATTCTTTTGGTAATTCTTGGATAATCATTAATAATGAGTTTAGTATATTGATTTTATTTAGTTTCATTGCTTCCACGCTAATAGCATAAAGCCAGTCAACTTTCTCTTCGCAAGTCCTTGAATCTAATGACTTAATTAAATTTTCCAAAACATCCCTACGCTCAAAAGAAGTAGCTTTTTTACCCAATGTTATTAGTAAATCAATAGTGACTTTTCCATTTTGCATATTACATCCTCAATTTTTCCCCAAGAATTGATTGTATATAATTCATTGTTTTTTTAAATAACTTTTTTTACTTCAAGAAGAATATTAAGTGCCTCAAGGCCAGTTATACTATCTAAACTCATTTCTTTTAATTTAATTAATATTGCTGGCGGGATATTTGGAGCTACCGTATTTGGAATATTGGCTATATAATTACAAGGCAATGAGTTATATGTGAAAGTAGCCAAAATTTCCTCTGCGCGCTGTAAAACCTTTTTGGGTAAACCAGCAAGGGCTGCAACATGCAAGCCATAAGATCTATCCGCCCTACCTTTTATAACTTTATGCATAAAAATAATTTTTCCATGCCACTCCTGCACTTGTATAGTATAACAAGAAACATTGGCTAATTCCTCTTCTAATGCGGTTAGTTCATGGTAATGGGTGGCAAATAATGTGCGGCAGGCGATGTTTTGCAATTCTTCTAACACTGCACCTGCTATTGATAAGCCGTCATAAGTTGCTGTTCCGCGCCCAACCTCATCTAAAATTACTAAAGAAGAAGGGGTGGCATTATTTAAGATTGCCGCAGTCTCAACCATTTCAACCATAAAAGTTGATCTACCGCGCGAAATATCATCGGCAGCGCCCACCCGGCTGAATAATTTATCGATGACGCCTATACGCGCTTCCTTAGCAGGCACAAAACTACCTATTTGTGCCATTATAGCAATTAATGCATTTTGCCGCAAAAAAGTACTTTTCCCAGCCATATTAGGCCCAGTTAGTATCCATAATTTTTGTTCGTTTTGCAGATTGCAATCATTGGTAACAAAATTATTAGATAACCGCCGTTCTACAACAGGGTGGCGGCCACAAATAATATTAAAAGCATGCGAATTATCAACTTTGGGCCTTATATATTGATATTTATTTGCTAGTATAGCCATGCTTGTTGCAACATCTAGATAAGCTAGCGCTTCAGCGGTTATCAACAGCCGTTCGTGATGTTTTAATATTTCTTCGCAAATAGTAGAGAAAAGCAAAAACTTTTGCTCCATAATGCGATCATCGCATGTAATTAATTCAGACTCTAATTGGCGCAGGGCAGGGGTGGTATAACGGATTGCTGTTTGTAAAGATTGCCGATGCTCAAAAACATCATCATTCATTTTTTGAGCATGGCCAGGTGTAATTTCAATATAGTAGCCAAGTATGTTGTTATGAGTTATTTTTAAGGTAGGAATTCCCGTTATATTTCGGTATTCATTCATCAGCCTTAGCACATGTGCTTGCCCATTATTAGCTAAATTAGTCAGTTGATCTAATGTTGCGTTAAACCCTGCTTTGATGAAATTTCCTCCGGCAATACTTAAAGGGGGTTCAGCCACTAAACAACGGCGCAGGAAATCTAACAATTGTTCAAAGCCGCATAACTGCTTTTGCTGTAATGCGATGTTAATTGGCAAATCTTGCGAAATATTATTTATTGCTGAAAAAATCTTAAAAGCGATATCTAAACTATCACGCAATGCGCCTAAATCCCTTGGTGAAGCGCGTTTGGTTGAGATACGAACTAGGATGCGTTCTATATCAGCAGCTTGGCGCAAATAATCGCGAATATCATTGCATAATTCTGGATCGCGGGAAAAAAATTCTACCGCATCAAGGCGGTTATTAATTGCCTGTGCGTCGATTAATGGCATCATTAAATATTTAGCTAACAATCTGCCGCCAGCGTTGGTAGAAGTGCAGTCTAAAGCGGATAATAAACTGTTAGCACGTTGGCCGCTGCTGTCAAATTCAAGCTCAAGGTTGCGTCTGGTTGAGCTATCGATAGATAAAAAATTATTGCTAACAATTTGTTTAGGAAGCCGTAATTTCGGTAAATGTTCTTTTTGAGTGTATTGTAAATATTCAATAAGTGCACCGAGTGCAATTATTTCTGCTTCGCTAAAATCACCAATGCTATTTATAGATTGAATTTGAAAAAAGCCGTTAATAGTATTTAAGGCGCGATTATAATCAAAAATATTATCAGCGCGTGGTGACATACGAGAAGTATATTCCTCACAAGCGTTCAGCAACTCAGGTTGTTTGCTAAGTTTGGTAGAAATCAATATTTCGGTTGGTTGTAAGCGTGCAAAGTCAGTAGATAGATTATTTGTATCAGTTATTGAGCTATAAAGTTCACCAGTGCTGATATCTACCCAGGCGATAGCTATCTCTGCAGAAGTGTTTTTAGAGAAATTAGCAAGGGTGCATAAATAATTCGTATTTTTATTCGGTAAAAGCCGTTCTTCAAGGATTGTTCCAGGTGTGATAACTCTTGTTACTTCCCGTCGCACAACTGCCTTATTACCACGTTTTTTCGCTTCCGCTGGGGTCTCTAATTGCTCACAAATAGCAACCGAGCAGCCTGCTTTAATTAATTTTTCTAAATATTGTTCATAAGCATGGGCAGGAACGCCGCACATGGGGATTGGTTTATCCTGACAAGTGCCGCGCTTGGTAAGGGTGATGTTCATTACTTCTGAGCCCCTAATGGCATCATCAAAGAATAATTCATAAAAATCACCCATGCGATAAAATAATAGATACTCTTGATAAGCAGATTTCACCAATAAATACTGCTGCATCATCGGTGTTAGGGCTTTATCTTTGATATCAGAAAATAAACAGAGTTGCATTTTAAAAGTGAGAATTTTTGCTTTAATATATCGCAAAAACGATGATGAGCAACAGATAAAAAATCATTTTCGATTAAATAAGGTATTTACCACCTGTTTAGCACTTGAATATGAACGCAATTGGCGGCATTCTCTGAAATGACGTTTTATTTTATTTAATAATTTAGAGTATGGCGCAGCAGATATTAAATAGTCTAAGCTACGATAACCTTTAACCGTGTCCTTAACCAGGTTATAATTTTTGGAGTTGCGCAGAGATTTTTTGTTTATAATTTGCGCCTCCAGCCCCATAGTTTCCTTTTTTAAAATTAAATTAATGTGCAATGTGCCAGGAATTAAAATTGTATTTTTAACCGTAAATCCAACTAATTTAGCAAGGCAGGTAATGGTATACACATTAAACATATACAAGTTTTTAGCTTTAAGCTTCTGTTGTGTAGGCCGGTGTTTTGCCTCAATATTAGGAATTTCTAAATTAAAATAGCCGCCAGGCTTTAAGGCATCATATATCTTTTTAAGGAAAGTTTGTGGATCAGAAGTTAAATGCAATAAATGATAGCAAGTTATCAAATCAGCGCTTTCTGCAGCAAGGGTTAATTCATCAAAAAATTGTTGTTCAATTGCTACTCCATATTCATTGGAGGCATAATTAATAAATTCTTTATTAACTTCAATACCATGTACAGAATAACCTTTATTTAATAATAGATAAATGAATTCCCCTGTGCGCGCACCAATGTCAATTATTTTAATTTCTTTATTATTATTTTTGATAATATTGCGTACTCGATTAAAACGAGGTAATGCCCTAATAGCAGAGCGGTAAGCTAGCCTGATATCTGGTTTAGCCATATTTGCTGTGCGTTTAAGGCTTATTTTATGCATTTCTTCCTGGCTTAATTTGGGGGAGGAATAAACGAGCCCACAGCCCTTGCATAATAATTTGTGAACTAAGTGATCTGCTATTTTATGGCTACGGATAAAGTCAAACTCTTCACTATCGCAAATAGGGCACAATGACCCATCTTCAAAGATGATATTTGCAGGATGATCAGAGGGTTGACTTGTATTTACCATTTAAAATATTAAATAAAATTATTCCATATGTTTATGGTATTATATTTTAAGCGATTATGTCAATCTTAAAAAATAATTGTTTTAAATAGCGAGAAAAGTATTTTTATTATTAATTAATTATCCATTCGTCGATGAATTTCGCAAAATGCGGTTTTGAAATTGAATGTTTTTCTAAATAATTAAATAAATCTTGGCAACATAACTCATATTGCTCAGTAGTTAGATGCGCGGTATGCAGCATGTATTTCAAATAAAGCAAATATGTATTCAATACATCTAATTCGCAATAATCTCGTATTTCTTGAATTTTACCTTGATTGTATAAAGCTGATACTTGCGAACCATCGACATCTAATTTTCCTGGTAAACCAAACAACGCGCATAGCTCATGCATTTTTATGCGGGAGGAGGTGCCGAAATCGGAAAAAGCATCCAATAAATCGCAATGCCAGTCTAAAGAATAGCGGCTGTTATAACTGTTCCACTTATCGCCTGTGCGGTGTAGCCAGGCTGCTTGCACATCATGCAACATCGCTCTATATTTTAGTACAGGTAAATCAAAAGTGCGGCCATTGAAACTTACTAATCTTGGGCTGATTTTGCCTAAATAATTAAATAAGCCCTGCACCAGCTCAGCCTCGCTGGAATCATTGTTGCCGCCAGACCTTACGTCTTGCAACGCATAAATTTCTTTTCCGTCTTTATGCTGAATTTCCGCTTGTAGAAAACTTATTGCCACTATTTTATGAAATGGTTGGCGGAAAAAAGCATTCCTACCATCGGTTACCTTTAAATGGTATTCAGTAAGCTTCTCTAAAACTTCTGTGTCTGGGCAGCTTTCGGCGAGGTTTAACAGCCTTCTTGCCGCTGCCACATCTGGAACGGTTTCGATATCGAATACAAAAAGAGTTTTATGTGCAGCTACCATAACCTTAAGCAGCTGTAGCTGGTGTTATATTATAGGCGGATTTATCGGCGAGCAAGCGGCGCAATACTTTATTATTAAGATCATGCCCTGGTTTATAGGCCTTTATCTTGCCTTTGATATATGCCCCAGCTAAAGAAAAATCACCAATTAAATCCAAAGCTTTGTGGCGCGCACATTCATCATCATAACGAAAACCTTCGGGGTTTAGTACGCCTTCCTGGGTTAAAGCAACAGCATTATCCAAAGACGCACCCCTCGCAAGCCCCATTTTACGAAGCATTTCAACCTCATTAACAAAGCCAAAAGTGCGAGCATCGCTAAGATTATTTCTGAAATCTTCAATATTACCAAGACGATAATTTTGTTTGCCGATCAGTGGGTGATCATAATCAATTAAAACTTCAAGGCTAAATTCAGCTGCAGGGCTAAAAGAAACTTTTTTATCTTGTTCGTTATATTCAACGTTTTTAATTATTTCTATGATTTTACAATAGGAGTTTTGCTCAATAACACCAACTTGTTCAATTTGTTGGACAAAAGGTAAAGAGCTGCCATCCATAATTGGCATTTCTTCCGCATCTATTTCAATTAGCGCATTAGTTATACCAAACGAGCTCAAGGCAGCCATTAAATGCTCAACCGTGGAGATTTTAACGCCATGCTTATTCGCCAGTACTGTACATAATCTAGTATCAACAACATTGAGATAATCGGCAATAATTAGATTGTTTACAGGGATATCAACACGTTTAAAAATAATGCCATGATCTTCTGCAGCAGGTTTTATTAGTAAACTAACTATCTGGCCGCTATGAACGCCAACCCCCTGCATAGAAATTATTGACTTAATGGTTTTTTGCCTAGGAGCTATAAGCATGTTATATCCTCAATACTATGGTCATCCTAAGTATAACTTTTGTTGAGGGCATAACAATTCACATATTGTTACTTAATGTTACGATATTGCAATACTGCTGTTTTGCCTGCCTGAAGCTGGAGTTTGATCTGGAGCGAGAGCTGAAGCATCTTTTCCTATGGGAAGTTCGGCGCCATTATCATGCAATTTTGATTTTACCTCGTTAACTCCTTCTATACCTTTTAAATTCCCACCTTGCTTTCCTTTGTCTTGTTCGCGAACTTTATCAAGCAAAGCTTCTGGAGAGATATCTCTTTCTTATTTTTGGTTTATTTTATTTAGAGTTTCTGATTTTGCCCGTTAACTACGCTTCGTCAGTGGTTCATTTGCATTCGTCTTCTTGGTGGCACTTACCAATTTCTATGGACTTTTCTTCAACGTTCTCAACCTAGGCTCTTTACCTTGGCTACTTTAAGCGGTTTGAAAGCTGTACCTGAATACCGATTCCGAAAAGCCTGCCTTCATCTTCTATAAAGCTTATTTTCACATATGAATTTTTACGTCATCTTTGTTTTCTCCATATATTATTTTGTGCTACGGCACACTCTAGTTTTAGGGGTCACCTAAATATCTCATTAACAATAGTAGTCAAGATATTACTACCACTACCACCACTACCTCCTCCACTTGAAACGAGCTCTCCCAAGACGGATCCGCCTTTAGCTTTTGGAGTGTTATCTGGGGTTTTCTGACCTATTTGTCCAACAGTTTTCGAGTCACTTAGTTCAACAGGTGTTTCCTTTGGTAATATTGATAGGGCTTCTTTTTTAACTTCTTCAGAAAGTTCTGTTCTATCCTTTGTATTTTCGCCTTGCTTTCCTTTGTCTTGTTCGCGGGATTTTTCAAGTAACGATTTTGGTGATAATTCTTTTTTTTCTTCTCGATCTTTGGAAATAGTAGCCGATTTTTCAGGAGATAAATCTTTGTGAAATATTACATGATTAAGGCGTTCCTCCCCCACGGCAATTTTTTCGCGATGCGCCTTAGCGCCAGATAACTTATCAAAAATGCTAAAAGAAAATTCTCTTCCCTCAGGGAAAAATTTATTATACCTATCATCAACTGAGATATCTTTGCCAAAAGAAATAATTTTTGAGCCCCTAAATTCTACGAATTTCTCCTGTGCATACGCTAAGCCTTTTGTTATGCTTCCTTCTTTCAAACTTTGACCAATAGTATTAATCGGGAAGAAAGCGCACTTAAACGGTAATTCTAGAGCACATGTAATAGCACCAACAGACTGAACAGCCAGAGAAACGGTATTAACTAATAAACGAGGTATTTCGCAAATACCTCTCACTAAGTTATCAGCTGCAAAACATAATCCATGGCGCAATTGCTGGATCGTATCGAGCGTAAATTTAGCTGCTTTCGCCATTCCTTCGCCAACATCAATTGCCGCTTTGAATAGGGCGATAGTAAGAATAACAGGCGCAGCTGGCGGAAATAGCATAGCAGCAGCAACATAACCAATTGCCAAATTACGGTAGCTTGCTAAGCTATTTACAGCGCCAACCACTGCTTTACTCACCATGTTCCAACGGCTAGGGCATTCAGCTTTAAGTGCTTCTGCTAAGAGTTTGTCATTAGTTCCTTTTTTGGCCCATTCGCTAATTAGTTCTTTTTTCTGCTCTGCATTTAACTTATTGAAATCATTTTTTGCTACACTTTTTGCCCAGTCGAAAAAGGCACTATTGCCATAAAGCATTGCCTGGCCTAATAGATATTTTGCACTTTCTTTTAGATGATTGGTTAACGTATCAGAACTTAATCCTTCTATATGTTTAGTTATTAAATCATCAAGCTTTTCTTCGTCAACCTTTCGGAAAGGGCGAGTCCCTTTCATAGGTGTGTTTTTATTAACATCAAACCCTGATTGCATTAAAAAATTATCAGCTAATTTTGCAGCGCCTTTATAATATTTACTGCTTTTGTCAGACATTACATCAGCTATAGCTTTTGGGCTCATATTGGCGGCTAGTAATAGATTATGAATAACTAAATCACGGCCTTTGTATGGTTTATCAGATAGTTGTTTTGGTGATTGCTTATCTTTATTTAGAAGTTCAGGCTCTTGAACAGAAAAAAATTCTTCACTTTCTGAAGATGTTGAACTTCTTCTTGAGCCTGCAGGTGATACTTCTCTAGATATTCCTAATTCTTCTTCAGTTGTCTCTGCTGCAAGAGCATGGGTATTTAATTTTTTGTTAATAAAACTTAATATTTCTTCTTGATTTTCACTAATTAATACCGCTTTGTCCTCTGGTACTTTTAACTCTTTTAATTTTGCGGTAAATACTTCGGGAAGTTCCTCACTCTTTAATAGCGCTAAGATTTTTTCTAGATCATCATCTTTGAGCATCAGAATATAATCTGATAATTCGCCAAAATTATCCCCTTGCTTTGTTAAAGTTTTTGCTTCAGCGGGTTTTGGAGCAGATTCAGCTGTGCTTACCAAGCTTTCTTCTAAATCTTTTTTATCAATATCTGCCATTATGGATTGCGCTTCTTTTATCTCTTCTTGCAAAAAATATTTATTTGCTAAAGGTCCTTCTTTATCTTTTTTGATAGATTCTATTTTTTCATGTATAGAATCTTTTAAGGTATTTAACTTACCTTTTTGAGGTTCTGATAATCTTTTATCTTCTAACATATCTTTGATTTGTTTTGCCATAGCATCCAGATATGAAATATGAAAATTTTTTTCATATCTGTTATCATTTTCTTCTTTATATTTAGCAGCCAGCTCATCAAATTTCTCTTTCGCTTTTTTACTATCATCCTGGACTATTTTATTAATGTCTTCTATATACCCCATGAAGTTACCATGCATCAGATTTTGCTATCTTTTAATATAAAGCAATATGGTTAATGGATGGTTAATATTAAATTTTGCTAACCTGATAATGTATTGCATATGTTATGGGCAATGCTAATCATTGACAGTAAATAATAATTATCATATAAATCTTATTCACTAATTTTTGAGCTAATGTTTATGAAATTTTGGGTGGTTGATGCTTTTTCGAGCGCGCCCTTTAAAGGCAACCCTGCTGCCGTTATTATAGTTGATGAATTTCCCGCTGAAACGCTAATGCAAAATATCGCCGCGGAAATGCGCCATTCGCAAACTGCTTTTGTTAAAAAATTAGCTGATAAGCATTTTCATATCCGTTGGTTTAGCCCTAACTCAGAAGCGCCGATATGCGGCCATGCCACAGTTGCCTCATTCCATGTAATGCTAAAGTTAGGGATGGTAAGTTATGATAGCAAAGTAATTTTTGAATCAATGCATGGCCAGCTCATTGTAATGGCAGAAAAAAATGGTTGGATTACTCTAAATTTTCCACAAATGTTTGTCACAGATATCTCCCCAGCTGAGCAAGAAGAGTATTCGGCTGTTGTGGATAATAAGCCGTTATTTATAGGTTTTTCACAAGGTTGTATCTTTATGGAATATAGTAACAAGCAAGAGATAATTAATCTGCAGCCTAACCTGGAACGCTTGGAGAAAATCGCCTGCCGCGCTTTGATTGTTACGAGCCGGGATGATGAGTATGATTTTGTTTCCCGCTATTTTGCCCCTAAAGTAGGAATCCCTGAGGATCCAGTTTGCGCTTCTGCCCATTGCCGTTTGATTCCATATTGGGCCAATAAATTACAAAAACAAGAAATGATTGCATTGCAAGCATCAAAACGCGGCGGTATACTTAAATGTAAAAATTTAGTAAATAGAGTTCTTATTGCTGGGCAAGCGGTAGAAGTCATGGAAGGTACATTGCATATATGAAAAATTACACTTGGGAACAATATTTTATGACCATGGCTTACTTAGTAGCCATGAAGAGTAAAGACCCGCGTACCAAAGTTGGTGCAGTTATTGTTGGCTCGAATAATGAGATTCGCTCAACTGGCTTTAATGGGCTGCCGCGGTTGGTTAATGATGACGCCAGTAGATATCAGGATCGCGAATATAAAGACTTAACCCTGAATCACGCTGAAGAGAATGCTATTCTGAACTGTGTATTATCTGGCGTATCAGTTGTTGGCTGTACTTTGTATACCCCGTGGTTTCCATGCTCCCGCTGTGCAAAAGCAATAATTCAAGTTGGGATTAAAAAGGTTGTTTACGATGTTAATTTTCCCGCTAACCATATCAGGGGGGATTCAGGCTCGCGCTGGCCACGGCGCATAGAGTTAGCCCAAGAATTATTCTCAGAAGCCAATGTTGAGATTAAAGCATTCGATGGTCAATTGATAAAGATTGAGTCGATGTGCAAAGGTATGCCTTTTGAATTAAAAGTAATTTGATGTCAACGCTTTATTATTATATTTTCCGCCGCTTAGCTATGCCCTTTATAGTAATTCTTATTACTATAAGTAGCTTAGTTTTGCTTACGCAGTCTGTTCGTATCCTTGATTTAATTGTTGAAAAAGGGGTAGGGCTTAACATATTTTTGTATGTAGCAGCATTGCTGTTGCCATCGATATTGCACGTTATCATGCCTATTGCTATGGTTTTAAGTATTGGTATTACGTTGCAAGCCTTAAGGCAGGATCGTGAGATAATTGTATTAAAATCAATAGGATTATGTGACAATGAAATTGTTAAACCTTTTCTACATTTCGCTATTTTAATTACATTGTTGAATTATTGTGTATCATTTTATTTAATGCCCAGTAGCTATCGGCAATTCAAAGATTTAAGCCTACATTTTCGCAATAATTATGCATCTTTGTTATTACAAGAAGATGTATTTAGTACCCAGGTGGAGAATTTGACTGTTTATGTAGGGAGTTTTTTAAAAGATGGTGATTTAGAAGATATTTTTATCAATGATTTTCGCGATCAGCGTTTTGAAAAAACTGTAAGTGCTCGCAAAGGAAGTATACATTTTGAAAATGATGGTAACAGTGTGTTAAAATTAGAAAATGGTACAGTGCAGCATAGGGATGTAGAAACGGGAAGTTTTAGCCTTGTTCATTTTGAACGTTATGAAATGCCTTTTGATATGCGAATGAATAAGTTAAATAATTTTCGGGGCTTTGCTGAAGATGAGAAGTTTTTAAATGAGCTATTGTTTAGTAATATTGGTGATAAAGCTGAGCGCAGGAGGCTTTATGCACATGCTCATCAAAGAATTATATGGCCTAGTTTGAATATAAGCCTTGGGCTAATAGTTGCCAGCTGGTTGGTAACAAGGCCTTATAATCGCCGGCAAAGGCAGCGCGATAATTTATTACTGTTAGTTATAGTTTCTACTTTTATTATTGCAGCTATGATATTATACAATATATCGCGCTCTAATAATTATTTTATAATTGCTATGTATATTAACTTTATTGTCTCAATAGCATTACCCATAACTTGGCTTAAAATCAACAAACATGATAATAAATTATCTAGAGCTTAACACATTTTTCAGTGAATTGCCTGATAAGGTAGCGATAGCAACTTCAGGCGGAGCAGATAGCATGTGTTTAGCATTATTGGCGGCACAGTGGGCGCAACAATTTTCAGTAAAAATAGTATGTTTAATTGTGAACCATAACTTGCGTGCAGAAGCGGGAGAGGAAGCGCAAATAATAGCAGACTTTCTCAATAAGCAAGGGATGGAATCCCATATTTTAGAATGGGTTGGTGATAAACCAACAAGCGGTATCCAAAACAATGCGCGGGAGGCGAGATATTGTTTGTTGTGTGAATGGTGCAACCAACACAACGTTGAAATATTGTTGACGGCACATAATATGCATGACCAAGCGGAAACAATAATGATGCGCATTCAGCATGGCACAGGCATCGATGGTTTAGCTGGCATACCAGTTTATACAGAGCGCCAAGGTGTGAAGATTATCCGCCCGTTACTAAGATATTCACGCCAGCAAATATTAGCTACTTTACAGGCTAGTAACTGGCAATATATTGAAGATCCTTCCAATTCTAATAATAAATTCACTAGAGTAAAAATCCGCCAGCTTCTAGAGAAGTTAGATGCAGAAAATTTACTTGCCAACCGTCTCAATACGTTAGCCAGCAATGCGGCAAGAGCGGTAAGCTTTATTAATAAATTTGTTAACAAAACATTAAAAAATATTGCTAAAAAAAAGCGTTTAGGTTATATTACACTCGATTTTGAAAAGTTTATTGAGCTTGAAGAAGAAATTGCCTTGCGGGTTTTGTGCAGAGTGTTCAATTATTTTAACAAAGCAGATTATGCGCCGCGGTTGGAAAGCTTGATTTACGTGTATAAGCAAATTAAGCATGGTGTAAAATTTCATATCACGCTTGCAGGGTGTGAGGTCAAGGGTGATGGAAATATGATAACTATTTGGCGGGAAAATGCCAACATGGAAAGGGAAGCAAGAACTTTGCAAGCTTTAACTGTTGGAAAAGAAATGCTATGGGATAAGCGTTTTATTATAAAGGCGGATAAAGATAATTTATTTGTAAGGCAAACGATGTTGGAAGATTGGCAGATTATAAAGAGAAGTTTAACTAATAGTGTGAAGCTAGAAAGTTCAAGAATAGTCTATACTACGCCTGTTATTTGTGACAAGGGTGGTAATATGGTGGCGCATCCATTATTTGATTACTATCTGGAAGATGTGGAAGGGAAAATATCAATAAGTTTGATTGAATTTTGCTAGGTTTTGGAATTTAATATTAGTTAACGAAAAGGAATCGATTCGGGGGAATTGCATGCTAAGTAATAAAATTGAGCAGCGTACAGGGCGGATGTGTATGCAGTCGCCTTATATGCAGCAATCTTTAAAGATATTGCAAATGAATAATGCAGAGCTGTTGCAGCATATAAACAATGAGCTAATGCAAATACCATTTTTACAGTTGCAAGAGGAAGATGCGGAAGATAAAGGCTCAGATAACGATAACTATAAAAAAGAGGAAGAATTGTTTTTTACCTCGGTGCGCGTTGCGAGCAATGACGGTGCAGCAAATAATTGGCAAGATAATTATCTACAAACACAAATCAGTTTGCGTGAACATCTGTTAGAGCAAGTTAATATATTATTTGAAGTAGTTGAAATTTAATCTTACAGTTGTATAATTGAGAAGACAATAACTGGAGGTTAAAAGTTATGAATTTAAATCAAAAAATAATAAAACCAAAGCTCGGATTATTAGGAT